>Ga0075163_10000100_pt1 | contig 96129 bp, 83 predicted proteins | sample JI1023141ADNA_FD_71478 | JGI IMG/M metagenome (GOLD analysis project Ga0075163, IMG submission 71478) | Wastewater effluent complex algal communities from Wisconsin, to seasonally profile nutrient transformation and Carbon sequestration -... | ecosystem: Engineered > WWTP > Effluent > Algae... | reverse complement strand
ATTGATTCTGGCATGGTTAAAATCCTCCGTAAAGTAATACAACTAAAATGGCAATGGTTCCAATAACTATCGAGAGCGCATAATCGCCAACTATCCCCGTTTGAATCTTACGGAAGATTTCGGATATATGCATAAAGAATTTTCCAACGCCAACTACGAGTCCATCAATAAGTGCTTTGTCCACACTTGCTGATAACCAATCTGACATACGTATAAGCGGCTTAATGATAGTAGCCTCATAGATTTCATCTACATAATACTTATTGTATACAACTTTTGGAAATCCTTTAAATCCTTCGTCAGAAGGAGGAACAGATTGTTTAATCTGAAATACGAAATAAGAGAGGATAATCCCTGTTAGTGCCACACAAATGGAAACAACCAGTAAAATTAACTCTGTTGATTCAGACATATGGTGAGGCTCTGCGGTAATTTTCCACGCACCTTCTACAATTTCTCTACCGGGTGCAAAGATTGGCTTGAAATAGTCAGTTAGGAAATGTGTTCCACCAAAGAACAGGTGAGGCATTTGAATAAGACCTGCTCCTGCTGCTCCAATTGCAAGAATCACTAGAGGTAAAGTAATCGTCCAGGGAGATTCGTGTAAATGCTCTTTGACATGGTGATCGATTCTTTCTTTTCCGTAGAAAGTTAAGAATACTAAACGGAACATATAAAACGCAGTGCAAAAAGCACCCGCTAAACCAATCGCCCATATAACATGACCAATTCCATGATGACCAAATGCTTTTTCTAAGATTAAGTCTTTTGAGAAAAATCCACTAAAAGGTGGAATTCCACTGATTGCTAAAGTTCCTATCATGAAGGTAATCCATGTTATCTTCATATAGCCTTTTAGATTTCCCATATTTCTCATATCTTGTTCGTGGTGCATCGCGTGAATCACGGATCCAGAACCAAGGAACATGAGAGCTTTGAAAAATGCGTGAGTCATTAAATGAAACATTCCCGCTTCATAAGCCCCTACACCCATCGCAAGAAACATATAACCGAGTTGGGATACAGTCGAGTAAGCAAGAACTTTTTTAATATCAGTTTGAAATAGACCAATGGTAGCCGCAAAGAATGCAGTAACAGCACCCGTGATTGCAATATAATTACTTGTAATATCTGCTGCTAGAAAGATTGGATTTAAGCGGGCAATCATGAATACCCCCGCAGTCACCATCGTCGCAGCGTGAATAAGTGCAGACACAGGAGTCGGTCCTGCCATCGCATCAGGAAGCCAAACATAAAGTGGAATCTGTGCTGACTTTCCAATTGCACCAATAAAGAATGCAAGTGCTACATAGTTGATGATTTCTTTAAATGGAATAGCCGCAGGCATCGCAGCCATAATGTCTACATATTTAACAGAGCCTAAATACCAGTAAGTCAGTATTATCCCCACGGCAAACCCAACGTCCCCGATACGGTTAGTGATAAACGCTTTCATACCAGCATTAGCAGCTGATGTCTTGTGGTAATCAAACCCGATGAGTAAGTAAGAGCAAACCCCTACCCCTTCCCATCCAAGGAACATCAAAACAAGATTATCCGCTAAAACTAAATTTAGCATGGAGAAAATAAATAAATTCAAGTAAGCAAAAAATCGATTGAAACCACCATCTCCATGCATATAGCCAGCGCTATAAATATGAATGAGAGAACCAATCCCTGTAATGATAAGAGTCATATACAAAGAAAGTTGATCTACTTGATAAGCAAAGTCTACTTGAAATGCTCCTGCATGAATCCAGGGAAGCAATGTAAATAAATGCGGTGCGTTATTCGACATAGGGTGATAGGCAGTCAAAGAACCAAGTGTAATAAAGAATGGAATTAAAACTGCACTTGTCCCGATAATCGCCGCTGCAGTGTTTGGCATTTTGCGATAATGAATCCCATTGACCAAAAATCCAATGAGAGGTAATAAAACTACAAGAGGAAAGTATTCTAACATAGTGCTACCATTTTAATAGATTGATTTCATCGACATTGGAAGTTTTCTTTTGTCTATGTATTGCAATTACGATTGCAAGCCCAACGCCCGCTTCTGCTGCTGCAATTGCCATAACAAAAAATACAATAACTTCGCCATTTATAATTGATAGAACTTTTGAAAATGCTATGAAAACTAAGTTCACAGAATTTAACATCAGCTCTACCGCCATAAAGATAATCACAGCATTGCGTCTTGTGAGAACCCCTAACACTCCAATAGAAAATAAAATTCCTGCAAGAGATAGATAATAATTCAGTGGAATTCCAGAAATATATGTTTGCAAAGTCTCCCCCTAACCCTTCTTAACGGCGTCTTTTTTGGCAATGATAACAGCCCCAATGACAGCAACTAAAAGTAAAATTGAAATGATTTCAAATGGAAGCAGATAGTCGATAAAAGTAGATGCACCGACTGCGGCTGTGTTACCAGTGACGGTTACTTTTGATTCTGCGCTATCGCTTAATTTGTATTCGTAATTCGGTGAAGTGATATTAGTAATCACAGTCGGATCAGAATCCTTTGTGGCTTTTAAAGAAACTAAAAGTAAAAAGGAATAAGCTATAACTATTAAAACAATAACAGTTTTTTTAGTCGGGTTGCTCCAAATCTCCTGGTGTGTTTCCTCTCTTAAATTCAAAAGCATTAATACGAAGACGACTAATACCATAATTGCACCCGCATAAACTAACACTTGCATTGTAGCAATAAAAATTGCATTCATGAGAGCATAGATTCCAGCGAGAGAAAAGAAAGTTAGAACTAAGAAAATAGCAGAAGCAACCGGGTTCTTGTTTAATACAACTAAAAGCGCAGAACCCACCGTCACTGCTGACAGGATCATAAATAAAATTGGTTGGATTTCAGTAAGGTTTAACATAATTAATTAAAAATCCCCTTCCAGTATTTGCCCCAATATACAACATAAGTAGAAGCTAATACGATATTAAATAAACACCAAGGGATAAGCTTTTTCCATCCAAGTACCATGAGTTGGTCGTATCTAAAACGAGGTAAAGTCCAACGAACCCACATGAATAAAAATGCAAAGAATAAAACTTTTCCAATAAAGAAAGCAAGTCCGACTAACGGCTGTAATTCGCTACCTTCTAGGATTCCAAACGGAACATTGTATCCGCCAAAGAATAAGAGACTGACTACACAACTCATGGTAATCATGTTCATATACTCGGCGATAAAAAAGAGAGCAAATTTAAAAGCACCATACTCAGTATGAAATCCTACAACAAGCTCTGATTCAGCCTCTGCTAAGTCAAAAGGCAAACGGTTCGTTTCCGCGAACATAGCAACTGAAAAAATAAAGAAGGCAATGAGTCCGGGTAAAGTAAAAATAAACCATAGACCTTTTTGAGCATCATTGATTTCTGTGAGTTTAAGCGAGCCAGAAAGTAAAATCACAATTACAACGGAAAGTCCAAGCGGCAACTCGTAAGAAATCATTTGTGCCGTAGAGCGAATCCCACCCATGAGAGAGTATTTGTTATTACTACTCCAACCTGCGAGTATTATTCCATAAACGGAAAGAGAAGAAATCGCAAACATAAAAAGAATTCCCGTATTTGGATTTGCAACCTGTAAGTCTATTGTTGGAAATCCAACTGCATTTGCAAGAACAGGAGGAAGTGGAATCGTTCCCCCAAAAGGAATGATCGACCAAGCCATGATTGCACAAACAATAGAAATAGCAGGAGCAATAAGATACATTGCTTTGTTTACGTTCACAGGAAAAACTTCTTCTTTGGTTAAGAATTTAATCCCATCTGCCAGTGGTTGAAATAGTCCGAGGGGACCCGCTCTATTGGGACCACGTCTATCCTGAATAAATCCAGCAACAACACGCTCGGCTAATGTATAGTAGGCACAGCCGGTAATGATTATAAAAAATAAAAGGGCACTTTTAAGCGCCCAAACTAATATTAACATCCAATCCATAATTTATGCCGCATGTTCCTTATGTAATCTGGCTTCAAAATCCGATCTGAATTTTTGAATGGTAGGACGAACAGCACCAACGCAAGCATCTGCTAACGGGCAAATCGTTGTTCCGCCTTCCATATTCACACTCAGAGATAAAATGAGCTCCAAGTCTTTTTCAGTTCCATGACCTTCTTTTATTTTATGTAATAAATCTGCTACCCAATGAGTTCCTTCTCTACATGGTGTGCACTGACCACAGGACTCATGCGCATAAAACTCCGCCAAACGGTAAGTAGACTCTACAATATCTGTATCATCTGCTAATACGATTACCGCACCACTACCAAGCATTGTTTTATGTTCAGCCATAGACTCAAAGTCCATGTTCGCAGTTTCACATTCTTTAGCTGTAAGAATTGGAACAGAAGAGCCACCGGGTATAATAGCCTTTAGCTTCTTACCATCTGCCATTCCACCACAGAGATCATTGATGAGAGACATGAGAGGAGTTCCGAGTTCAATTTCGTAAACGCCCGGTTTTTTAACAGGACCACTTACACTGAACATTCTTGTTCCAGTTGATTTAGGTGTTCCCATTTTTGCATACCATGCTGCACCGTTGTTAATAATATGAGGAACTGCACTAAAAGTCTCAACGTTATTTACAACAGTAGGACATCCATAAAGTCCCGCTACAGCAGGGAATGGAGGTTTTAATCTTGGATGCCCTCTTCTGCCTTCTAGAGAATTGATAAGCGCAGTCTCTTCTCCACAGATATAAGCTCCCGCTCCGGCATATAATCCTAATTCAAAATCAAAACCTGAACCAAGAATATTTTTACCAAGAAGACCTGCCGCATACGCTTCATCTACCGCAGCTTGCACTCTATCATAGGATAAATGATATTCACCCCTAATATAAATATAACCCTGGTGGGAATCGATTGCCTTTGCAGCGATGATCATACCTTCAATCATTTGGTGGGCAAATTCTTCTAGTAATACTCTGTCTTTAAAAGTTCCGGGCTCGCCTTCGTCTGCATTGCAAAGCAGATACTTTGGCTTATCCACTTTAGGAATAAAAGACCATTTCATTCCAGTTGGAAACCCCGCTCCTCCACGACCACGAAGACCAGAATTTTTTACTTCTGTGATGATGTCTTCTGGTTTCATGCCAAGAGCTTTTTTAATAGCAGTATAGCCACCAACGGATTTGTAATGTGCTAATGTGTGGGTGTCTTTCTCACCCTGGTGTTTAGTTAAAAGCTTTAATTCTGCCATTCATTACTCCAGAGATTTTAAAATTTCGTCTACTTTTTCGGGTGTTAGATGTTCGTGATACTTGTCATTGATTTGAGCCATAGGACCGTATCCACATGCGCCCAAACACTGCACTTCATCTACTGTAAACTTTTTATCTTTTGTAGTTTCGCCTTTGTTGATACCAAGCTTTTGACAAAATCGCTCAGTGATTTTGTCTGAGCCCATTACAAAACAAGAAATGTTTGCGCAAACCTGGACATGGTATTTACCAACGGGCTTTTTATTATACAGAGTATAAAAAGTAGCAACCCCATAAACATGCGACACAGCAATCGGATTACCAATCTTAGCCGCAATGTATTCCATCCCTTCTGTATCTACATAGCCTCTATCTCTTTGTAAAAGATAAAGAGCCGGTAGGATAACTGATCTTTTATCGGGAAACATAGTTAATAGTTTTTGAAAACGTTTTTCGGACGCTTCTGAAAATTGATATGCCATAACTAACAGTCTAACTCCCCTGCAATAACATTTAAAGAACTCATCGTTGCAATTGAATCTGCAATGAGGGAGCCTTTTACCATATGAGAAAATGCCTGGTAATACCAAAAGCAAGGACGTCTAACATGAACTCTCCACGGAGATTTTTCTCCTTCGGAAACAACATAGAATCCAAGTTCACCATTACCCGCTTCGGTTGCCATATAATATTCACCCGCTGGAACTTTGATTCCATGCATGATGAGTTTAAAGTGGTAGATTAATTCTTCCATACTAGTATAAACTTTGTGTTTTTCGGGAAGGAATATATGAGGCAAATCTGCGTGATAAGGTCCTTCGGGGATACCATCAATTAGCTGCTCAATGATTCGAATCGACTGACGCATCTCTTCCATACGAACAAGAGTTCTATGAAGTACAGAACCGTCTTCTCCAACTGGAATATCAAAATCTACTTTGTCGTAAAGCATATACGGAGTATCCTTACGAACGTCAAAGTCGACACCCGCAGCACGTAGATTTGGACCTGTAAATCCAAATGCAATTGCATCTTCGGCAGTAATTCCGCCCACGCCTGCTGTTCTATCATTGAAAATTTTATTACGAATTAAAAGAGTATTGAATTCGTCCATTGCTGGCTTAAGTCCAGTAATGACTTCCTTAACTTCTTTTACAAATTCTGGATATATATCGCGCTCCATTCCACCAACTCGGCAGAAAGTCGTTGTTAGCCGCGCACCGGTTAATTTTTCTAGAATGCTATGGATATTTTCTCGGTGGTGAAACATATGAAGCATTCCAGAGAAAGCTCCGAGATCCACACCTAAAATTCCATTACAAATAATATGATCCATAATACGAGAGAGCTCGGAGATAATCATACGAACATAGGTTACTCTCGCTGGAACTTCAATTTGAAGCATTTTCTCGACTGTTAATATCCAACCGATATTGTTCATCGGCGTAGAAATATAATTCATTCTATCAGTGCAAACTAAGAACTGATTGTAATCGTAACGCTCTCCTAGTTTTTCAAAACAACGATGCACATAACCAATGATTGCATCCGCTTCAACAATTCTCTCTCCGTCAATTTGAATAACGTTTTGTAAAATACCATGCGTTGCAGGGTGAGATGGTCCGAGGTTAACAAGGAGATGCCCCTCTGGAAGATTGTTAAATTTTCCCTTGAACTTAATAGCCGTTTTATCATACATTGCCATAGATTATTTCTCCTTATCTTCTTGGTGGATATGTAAAAGGTCAGAGATAAGATAATCTTGACCAAAACCTTCGAGTGGATAATCTTTTCTAAGAGGATGACCTTGAAAATTATCAGGAAGTAAAATACGCTCCATCTGAGGATGTCCGGTAAATTCAATTCCAAACATATCGAATACTTCTCTTTCAGGCCAGTTAGCTGCTTTATAAAGAGGAACGATAGTCGGTATAGTTTCCCCTTCTTCTAAAGGAACTTTGAGCATAATTCTAAAATGCTTATTAACTGTGGAACGAAGCATATAACAAACTTCAAAACGTGGATTTTTCTTGCCGAGCCAATCTACTGCAGTCAAATCATTCAAAAAATTAAACTGCAATTCTTTGTCTTCTTTAAGAGCTTTGATGACCGGGAATATTCCTTCTGATTTGATGAAGAAGGTTGGTATATTGCTATTAACCACTTCCTCTTTAAAAATAAAGGAAGAGAGTTTGGATTTGATAAAGGATTCTACTTTTTCTTTCATCTTACTATAACTGGTTTATTTTTCTCGTTGATCTCATCGATCTTTCTCATGACTTCTTGGCGTCTTGCTTCAAGTCCCTGTGTTTTAACTTTTTCTTGGAGTTTAATTAATGCATCCATAATAGCTTCCGGTCTAGGGGGACAACCGGGAACATAAATGTCTACGGGTAAAAAGCGATCTACCCCTTGCACGACTCCGTAAGTATCAAACATTCCACCAGAAGAAGCACAAGCTCCTACGCTGATTACATACTTTGGCTCACAGAGTTGATCGTAGATTTCTCTTAGAACCGGCGCCATTTTATAGGTAATAGTCCCAAGAACTAAAATCATATCGGATTGACGGGGAGAAAAAGAAGGACGCTCTGCTCCAAAACGAGCAATGTCGTTATCCGAGCAAGCAGTTCCCATAAACTCAATACCACAACATGCAGTCGCAAACGGGTAAGGCCAAAGAGAATAACTTTTGCCCCAATTTACAACTGCATCTAAACTAGCTACTTGTGCCATGTCACCGAGCATCTGCCCGGGTTTACTTAGAATTTCGTTTAATCCCATTCCAAAGCTCCTTTTTTCCAGATATAGTATAATCCCACGACTAAAATGAATATAAATAATAACATCTCGATGAGGATAAAGCCACCTAATCCTGCTTCGGTAAATTTATACAAATTCACAGCCCAGGGATAGAGGAATACGGCTTCAATATCGAATAAAATGAAAAGAACTGCGACTAGATAAAATTTTACATTGAATACACCCCGAGCATCGCCATAATAAGGAACGCCACATTCGAATGTATCATGAGGTTTACTGCGCTTTTTGGGGTTAAGAAGAAATGCGAGAGATAGAATTAATGTTGCGAAACCTACCCCTAATAAGAGTTGAATGATGATTGGTCCTAAACTTTCAGGTGCACTGCCCACTGATAAACCTCCGTTTAACAGAATCTTTTTGGGAAAAGCCTTTATGTCAATAAAATTAATCAAATTGATTAAAAAAGAATCGGGAGGGGGAAAGAAATACTTCCAAGTTAAGAGAGCATTAAAAGATTACCACCGATGCACACCGATAAAAGAACGATAGAAAATGATTGGGATTCGAAATGATTATGAGTAATTAAATTCAAGCTTGTATTTTATGGAAGGTCTCGGTGCTCTAGCAGAAATTTATAAATAGTATTCTGAATTGAATAGCCTTGAGCAACTATGCGGTGTCGTTAGAAAAGAAGTGATTTGGGGATTGGTGAAGACTTCGATACAATTTTACCCATTAACTCCTTATCACAATCTCTTCATTTTCAGAATCATAGCGATAGTTTATTATTTCACCTGAAACAATTAAATGCGCTGCTTGCTCAATGACATCTAAGGGCGCAATAAACCATTCACGTGGAGTATGGCGATTTCCTTCTTTATCAAATACATCTATATTTAAACAAGCCTTCCCGAAAAAGTTATGGAGAAGTTGTTCTAACTTCTGCGGGTTCATGTTAAAGCATTTATAAGTCATCACAATATGAACATCTGCCATTAGGTAAGTAGGTTCTTGGCTTGCGTTTTTAATTCTTTCTTCCACGGCTACTGTTGAATAGCCAATCTTGTATAGATTTTGAATTTCTTTGATTTCTCGCTTAGTGCTTTTGGATTTGAGAATGTAAATGAAGCCTGCTTCTTTATCTTCGTCTGTCACATTACTAAACTTCTCTGCAAAGATTTCATTTACTTTGTCAATGTTTTCCGAAACTGCTTTTCCATTAGCCAGTAAGATTTTATATAAAGAGCGAGAGAGCATATTCGATTCAGTTCCATTCTCGAAGATAATGCGTGTTCGCCCATCTTTACGGACTCTGCTTCCGCTTTTATACTTCTGGACTTTTTCTTCGTCTTCAATGGATTCGACAAACAATAAGACTCCATTGTGAACATAGAATTCTTTTTCTCTTAATATCTTTTGAGAAAACGGCATTAACTTTCTTTTCTTATTCTTCAAATCAGCCTGACAAGATTTAAAAAGCTCTTCATACTTCTTAAAGTCTTTGCAAACTTTTCGTTTCGCCACAAAGTCAGTGCTGGCACGCTCGTCTTGTTTTTTGACATGCTTTAAAGTAAAAATACTTTCCGAGTCGTCTTCTAGTAATCCTAGCGAATCATCGTTAAAAATATCATCTAAAGAATTAATTTCTTTGGGTTTAATACTGAGTAACCCAAACACGTCATGACTTTTTAAAATCTCAACCTTCGTCGGATTTTCTCGGAGTCCTTTTAATCTGGTATAAAGTTGATGCTCTTGAATTCCACCTGTCTGATTTGGCTCGCGTTTGTTCTTTTCGTAGAATTCATTGATTTCTTGAAAGGAAGCAACAAGTCTTTCCTCTTCATTGCGGGCAGGTGAAGCAGAGGGTTTAATCGTAAGTAACCCGAAAGGATCGTTTGCGAAAATTTCTTCAAGAACTTTAGACTTATCCATTTGCTTTCTTTCGCTTTTCTTCTTTTAAATAAATTATACATTCTGCCATCCTGCGCTCTAGTGGATCGGCAGACTGTAAGTTTGGTTCTCTATCAAATGTTTTTCTAAAATCAAGTATCTTAGGCCAGAGAATCTTTGCTTCTTCGAAATCCATTGTTATCCGCGTAGCCTCAATGGCATCTTGAATAACTTTTAGAACTCTTGCAGTGACTGACTTAGATAAAATCTCAAAAGCTTTTTGGAATGGATTAATCTGATCAATTAAATCAATATGTAAATCGTCAATATTTACAAACTTGTCTGCCATGCGGATAAATCGTTTATCCCCTACTTCTTTAATTTCTCCATTTTTCACGACAGAATCAAGAACTATATGCTGCCTGACTTCTTCAACCTCCGCTTCTGACAATTCTGGATATTTAATCTGAATGATTTTAGGAATTAATACTTTATTAATCACTTCTGGGTCAACGTTACCCGGCATAGCTTTTAGCATTGTATCATCTTGTAGAATCGTAGCCTTTAAATCATTTAAGTCCGATTCAATAATATCTTTTACTCTTTTAGAAGAAGGAGTTTTAAATCCACGAACTTTGATTTCTCCTGCTTCTGATTTATCCTCATCCGAAAGCTTTGTTTTAAATTTAAAATTAGGAGCTAACACTTGTTCCATCAAGAGGGAAGCTGTAATTGCTTTAAGCATATTGTTCACAGAAATCTTCACAATATCGTCTGACGCATCGGGTTGTGCGATTAGGTTTGTGAATTGGGCGTGCGTTTTATTACTGCTATCTCTTGTGCAACGTCCAATGATTTGAATGATTTCTGTTAGCGATCCTCTATAACCCACTGTCAAAGCATGTTCGCAATAAGGCCAGTCAAATCCTTCTTTTGCCATACCGAGTGCGATGATTAAATCCATATCATCAACTGATTTCATATTCCGTAAATAGTTTTGGATTTTGTCGCGGTCTTTAGGATTGTCGTTTACTAGGTCGGCAATTTTTAGGATTTTTCCATCTTTACGTTTCAAGTGGATAACACCGGTATCCGCATCTACTTTAAGAACATTACCAATTGCATCCAGAATCGAATCAACTTCTTGGTGCTTGTCTTTTGTAGACTCACCAGAATTTACATTAGGTATATGTAATATAGTTTTTTTATTGGTATCTAGAATTTCCAAAATGGCAGAAGTATATTTCCCCTGGTAAAAATGATAGCCAATGCCTAACGTCTTTAAATAAGTATAACCATTGAGTTGTTCATAGTAGTTGTAGCTAACCTTGGTAAACCGCGCTTCGTCTTCGGGTTTTAAGACAGGAACACTGTCTCCCCGAAAGTAGGAACCAGTCATTGCAATTACATGTGCATTGGATTTTTCCATGATGGAACGAAGTAATTCTCCCAAACGACTATCGCCATCTGCGGAGACATGATGAAATTCATCAATGGCAAGAACTGTATCGGTAAACTTAGATTCTTCTAATTCTTCAAATGCAAATCGGAGAGTAGCATGTGTGCAGATTAAAATCTTTTCTTTATTGTCTAAAAAGTTTTTAAAAGCTTGGACTTTACTTTTACTTCCATCCATTCCAGGCGTGCATAGATTATACTCATCATTCGGCTCCCAGTTAGCATAAAAACCATAGTCTTTCAAATTAGTTTTTCCAAAAGAACCACCGATAGATTTTTCAGGAACGGCAACTATGATTTTGCGCAAACCTTGATTTATCAATTTATCTAAAGCCACATACATAAGCGCTCTCGATTTTCCAGAAGCGGGCGGAGCTTTAAGTAAAAGATACTGTGCGTCACGCGCTTGGTAAACCTTCTCCTGCATTTCTCGCATACCCATTGCATTGGTTTTCGAGCTTTGTCCTGTTTGTCCGTAAGTTACGTGTACGATGTCTGGCATTTTATTTCTTCTTCTTGGATTTGATTTGTTTCTCTAATTCTTCTAAATCTTGTTTATCTGCTTCTAACGCATCGGAGATTTTTCGTCTGGTTTCAAATTGATTGTATAATTCTAAGACTTTTGTTTCCATTTCAGAATTGCTTACAGTCCCCGTGCTTGATAGAATTTGTTTGTCATTAAACTCTAACATCCTGTCTACATTCTGTTTCCAAAAATCTATGGTGATATCTAGTTTATTTTTTGCTCTTAATTCAGCAGATTCGAGAAAGATAACTACGAGGCGATTCAGTGTATCTATTTCGTCTTGAGTCAAATAATTCTTAGCCACAAAAATATCTTGCTTCCTTACAATAGATCCTTTCCAGCTAGTCAATGCCATATTTGGCTTACTAGAATCGGCACGTGAAAGTATAATTTCCGCTGCTGTCTTACCCGTAACCGCAAAGAGCAGCTTATTCTGAGTTTCCGCAAAAAAAAGTTGAGTTGCTTTATCACTCGGATCGTAATCTGAACTTAAGGCGAATAAATCTCTAACTTTTTGATAAAAGCGTTTTTCCGAAGCTCTGATATCACGGATTCGCTCTAATAATTCATCAAAATAATCCGGGCGTCCGTCTGGATTTTTCAGGCGTTCGTCATCCATAACAAAGCCTTTTATCATGTATTCTTTGAGGTTTTGGTTTGCCCAAATACGAAACTGAGTGCCTCGCTTACTTCGCACCCGAAAACCAATTGCGAGAATCATTTCCAGAGAATAGAAAGTTACATTGTATTGTTTCCCGTCAGAGGCAGTTGTAAAGAAATTCTTTACAACTGAAATTTCTTCTAATTCGCCTTCTTTCAAAATTCCTGCGATATGTTGACCGATATTTTGTTTGGAGGTATCAAAAAGCTCTGCCAATTGATTTTGATTCATCCAAACCATCCCGTCTTTTGCATAAAGAGACACGGAGGCTTTTCCATCAGATGTATTGTAGATTATGATTTTATTCTCTTCCAATTTTATTTCCTAGTATTGCATTAGCTTTTCTTTCGTTCACTTTTTCTTTTAAATCTTGTTCCACTTCATCGAAGTGATTTAATATTTGTTCATTTGTATATCGAACTACTTCTATTCCATAACCATTTAGAACTCTCGTCCTATACTCGTCATACTCCCTTGCATCTGCGGATAAGTGATGTTTTCCGTCGATTTCGATGACTAAAAGCAATTCAGCACAATAAAAATCCGCAATATAATTATCAAGCGGTTTCTGTCTTAAAAACCGAAATCCTTCTAGCTTATCTTTCCTCAAAAGTTCAGACCAAATTTTTTTTTCCGCAAGTGTCATTCTCTTTCTTAACTTGCGAGCGCGTTTGGTATTCGAAACTTTGTATGGTAGCATAGTCTTTGTTATCCTCTGGATTTTTTGTTCTTACTTCTGCTTTTTTGGTCTTCAGTCCTTTTGTGCTAAGAGTTGCTTTTTCGTTCTTCAATCCCCCTCTTTCCCCCTTTGGCAAGGGGGATGCAGGTCAAAGTTGTTTCTATTTCCGTTAAAGCAGAAATAGTTCAAAGTGCGGCTTAGAACTATTACCCCCCTTGCCAAAGGGGGCTAGGGGGGATTCCAAGTCTTTTTCCACAAAAAAGCCCCTCAACTTCACGACTTCTTCTCATCCGCAATCATCCCTTCATACAACTTAAACAAATACTCCAATCTCTCCTCATCCGACGAGAAGGGTTTACTCCTGTATATCCGCTCGATGGCTAGGTCGTTCTGGTGGTGTGCTTCTCTCAGACCATCAGGCATCTTGTCTGGGTCATATAACTGGGCGAGCGTCTTCTCGGAATGCTTCTCGCGCTCTTCTAATATTCGATACACATGCTTTTCTAATTCCTTCTTCTGCGCATCGGAAATATTGGGGAAGGGAAATGTGTTGTAGCCTAATACAGAAGAATAACGAATACGAGTTTCTAAACTTCCGCACACAGCACGAATCCATGTCATATGCATTCGAGAGGATAACAGGGAGAATATCCAAGGCTTAGCGTCATATACCGCTTGAGCAGAGTCAATAATAACTGTATTGCTTAGGAACCCAAATGGTATGTAATCTCTTCTTTCTGATGTAACTCTTGGAACAAAAATGGCATTTGCAGAACTAAACCTATCTTCGCTAAATCTATGTGGTCTTTTGGCATCCTCACGTGTATTCTCTTTAGTGCTTTCTAATCGAAATTGTTTTACTTTTTTAATTCGGTCTGCTATAAAAGAAATTTTCAATGCTTCCTTTAAATCTTTATCTTCTATCCAAAGACAATATCTTTCATATCCATTTAGAAATTCATGAGCGCCCAATAGTTTCTTTATAAATTTCTGCGCAGAAGGATGATTAGCCAATAAAGTATCTTTTTCGCTTGTTTCCAATATAAGATGACCACCATCTACAGGTCCACTTCCTCTCAGTATAGGTTGCAGTTCCGATACTGGATTACTTCTTTTTTGAATAATAAAATCATCTGCTTCAATCAAGTAAGGGCTTATCTTAGTCGTCTTTTTCTTTTTTGAGTTTTCAAATAGAAATTTAGATTTGTTTGCTTTATTTCGTATTCCAATAATTACAACGGATACGCCTGCATTAGCCTTTGCATTATTATTCCATTTAAACGAAGTATGAGCAAAACCTATTTCTAGTTTTCGATTAAAAATATTAGGCCATAGGCTTGCGACTTGTTCCCCTTGACAAATAGAATTCGTGCTTACAAAAGCAAATTGAGCATTTATTTTCTGAATATAATTTGCTCCTTTCAAAAACCAACATGCGATATAGTCTAGATTTTTATAATTCTCAATTCCTTCAAATACAACAGATAAATCTTCTTTCTGTATCGCACTTTGCATACTATAACCCAAATACGGCGGATTCCCCAATACATAAATCTCATCCCCTTTTTCCTTGGGACAAACAACTTCCCAATCTAGACGACAGGCGTTTCCCTGAACGATGTTGCCGGTGGATGTTAAGGGTAATGCTGGTTTGACGTTGCCGAATTCGTTTAGGAAGAGTTGGTTCATTTGGTGTTCGGCGAGCCAAAGAGAAAGGATGGCTACTTCGTGGGCGAAGTCGTCTAGTTCGATTCCGTAGAAGTTACTGAGTTGGATCTGGGAAAATCCGAAATAGTCGACGGATTTAGTTCGTAGCTCTTTGAAGATTTGGATTTCTAATCTGCGTAGTTCTCGGTAAGCGATAATTAAGAAGTTGCCGCTACCGCAGGCGGGGTCGAAGATTTTTATTTTCCAGATGCGATGCAGTAGGCTCATTAGTTTTTTAGTGTTGCCCTTAGCCGCTTCGAATTCTTCGTAGAGTTCGGTTAGAAAAAGTGGCTCGATTACTTTCATGATGTTCGGCACACTCGTATAATGCATTCCCATTGTGCCGCGGTGCTCTGCTGTGACTACTGCTTGGATCATTGATCCGAAGATGTCGGGGTTGATTGCACTCCAGTCTAGTTCTCCACTGTCTATGATTGCCTGGCGGCTACGTCTTGTAAACTTCGGTGCCTTGTGCTTGTCTCGAAAGAGTCCTCCGTTTACATAAGGAAATTCTTCTAAGTAGGCGGGCAGTTCGACTCCGCTCACTAACCGGCTGCGCTTTTTGGACTCGGTATTCATTACCTCGAAAAGCTTATCGAGATAAGTATGTAAATCGCTTCCGTCTGCTTGGGTATGACTGCTGATTGCATTTGTAAATTGACTCGTTTCAAAAATTCCAGTGTCCTCTGCAAAAAAACAAAACAACAACCGCGAGAGAAATACATTTAGATTGTGAACTTGTTCGGTTGTTTTCACAGGATTGTCTTTTTTTAATTCGTCGTAGAGCTTTGCCATTTTCTCAGCGGCTTTTACATCGGCTGGGTTTTCGTTTTGGTGTTGTGCCTTCTCCATTCCCGCCCACGGCAAGAAGAAATCAAAATGCTTGGCGATTTGTTCTATCGGTATATCGAGAGTATCCGTTGTCTTTCTGTCTACTGCTAGAAGTGTTTCAAAGTCGGTAAGAATGATAAAGCGCGGATCATGCTTGGTAGCCGCAGGGTCTTTTTTGATTTCGTCAATAAGAGTGTGAATGTCCTTACCCTTCACGGATTTAAAAAAAAGCTTTTTCTTCCATAGAATCTCTCCTTCTACTTTCGAAAGATTGAGTCCCCCTTTTTGCAATCGTGTAATCGACGCTTTTGGTTGCCCGTATGCGATAAGCAAATCATAGATAAAGCTGTTTTTCTTAATCGACTTAACTAGTTTTTGTAAATTGGTTTCTATTTGGGCTATATTCATTGGGTTTACTCTATTCTATCCGAAGCCTCGGACAAAATAAAACTAATACAGTGTATTTTTCTGTCAAGAAAAAGCAGACTTTACTACGAATAACTAGAAATTCATTGATTTATAAAGAAGCAAACAGGCAGGGATGCCTGTTCTCCTAGTCTGGCGGCGAATGCTTTTTTTAGAAAATAAGAATTCATCACTTGACGATAGGATTTAATTGCACTTCCCCTTACACAACCGATAAGTCAATGATACTGAAAATTTTACTCTTTTGTAAACTATCAAAGATAGTCAATTTATCCTTTTTACTATCTTTGATAGTAATCTTAATACTATTGTTGATAGTAAAGTTAATAAGGAGAAAAGCAATCATATAGGTAGAAGACTGACTTACTAATTCTTTCAATCTCAAAGAGGAAGTTGAACTAAAAATACATTTGAGAAAGTGCTTGCTTCCGTCCAGATTCCGTAAAGCTTTCCGTTAAATTCTGCGAGGGCAGGATCAAAGGCTGCTCTTGTGGAATATATATTAAACCCACCTTCTCCGCCTCCATCTAAGACGCTCCAACTGGGAGCAGAGTCATTTCCGTTGTAAGCTTTCATACGGATAACGGTATTAGTTGTACTATTTTCTTCCGACCAAATAATATATAAATTGGAATTAAACACTATTGGAAAAGGCCTTGTTGCTTTTTTAGTTAAATCGAAATTTATCCCTGTAGAATTATCAACGGCTGTCCAAGCAGGAGAAGCAGTATTTCCATTAAATACCTTTACTCGCAGACGATATACAGTGCTAATTACTTCCGTGTAAACAATGTATAATTTATTATTAAAAATAAACATTCTAGAATAATAAGGGGGGATGGCTGATACATTGCTTGTAGTATCGCTGATAGTAGTTGCAGCACTCCAGGTCGAAGTTCCCATATAACGAGTGAATTTTACGGAGCAGGCAGAATCGCATCCACCAACGAAAGTTGCATATAAATTAGAATTAAAGTAAATAATATCAGGATAGTTATGGGCACTAACGTCCGAGCCATTGATTCTATCATAATTATTAGATCCTACAATAGAATTCCAGCTTGTTCCATCGTTAGTAGAATTATAAACCCTAACTACTCTATTTGTATAACATCCACCTTCATCTTGGATTAAATACAAATTTGTATCCGGACCAATGACTCTGAATTCCGGACTCGCACTATTCGCAGCACATGTTGGCAAATTAGTATTTGCCGTCCAGTTCAAATTAGAATTAAACTTGGTTAATTTTCCCTGGTTGGAAGCAAAATTATAATACAAGTAAAGGTTAGAATTATAATTGATCGGAAAAAGATAATGTTCATGATTTGCCCCGCCGGTATTATTAATCACTGCCTGGCTATTTGAAACAAAATCAATTTCCCTTCCCTTTAATTGATAACTCGTAGGATCTATTTCTGACCAGAAAGCATATAATTTTGAATTGCGAGAAATTAGATAAGGATATTTTGCATTCTGACTGGAATTAAAATTCATTCCATTTGGACCGCTATAATTTAAGCTTGAAGCAGTTGTAAAATTGATAGAATAATCAGACGAAAGTTTCTTACCTGTAGTGGAGGTTACACCCGAATCTCCGCCTTTTACTGTTAGTTGGTATTTTCTTCCAGTGACCAGAGGATTATGTGAAACTGCAACTGTTACATCTGTCGCAGAATAGGTTAAAGGTAAATTGGTATTAGTCGTTGTGTCAGTTAAAATAATTGAAGTTGTGGTTAAGGAATCTGCTTTAATTGCTAAATTAAACACAATGGAAAATGAATTTGTAATAGAAATTCCTGTAGCATCGGAAGCCGGAGTTGAAGAAACAATGCTAAAATTAGAAGAATTTTGATTGAATGTTAAATAAAGAAATCCAATCCCACCAAATCCACTCGGACCATTAAAATCAAAAGGAGAGCGTTTTGCTTTTAGACAATTGGCAAATAAAAAAAAGACCAGAATGATTGTAATAGATATTTTCCAAAATTGTATTTTCATATTTTTGCCTGCCTTCTTTAATATTATGTATTTTATTTTTTACAAAAGAGAAGTTTTCTCCTTTTCTTGATAATTACTTTAAACCAAATACAAAATTACATTTCATATAAAAATAAAAAGCGCATAGCTTGTATTAGTCCATTAACTCAAAATGAAAATGAAAAACAGTTGAATACCTTTCTTCTATTCCAACAATTAACTTTACACCCTTTTTCTCCCAAGCCCAATAATATTCCTCTCCGCTTGATTTATCTATAGGATTTACCCCAATTGTTTTAATAAAATAATCCATTGTCTCTAGGGCGAGAGAGCGTGGATTTAACCATACATTGTCTGGCTATAAGAATAACCCAATTCTAAAACTTCCTACAAGATCAATCAATATCTTATTTCCTTAAGCTCTTTAAATACCCCGAAATATCGAGCCTTTTCAAACTCAAAAAGGCCGACTTCTGGAAAATCGATATAAGTTTTAGATTTACGCTATCCAGCCATTGCACTATTAACCCGCGCACCGGGTGGTTGTATCTCTAATCTTTTTCGTATTTTAAAATCAAGTCTGTCCATAACAAAGTAATACCAAAACATAATTTGATTTTCCTCATAGTAATTAAGAGCTTAACTTTGATAACAGTCCAGGTTTAACAGTAACTCTACAGCAATTTATAATAAAAAGGCAAGATAATGAGTATTACGAAATATAGAATGACTTTCAAAATGAAATTCCTATACCAAACGCCAAAAGAAATTACCTATTTTGAAATTAGAAAAGTGCGTTTGGTCTATACCAAATGCTATTTAAATAAAGTCCTTGTGGGTAATTACTTTTGTCATTTGGTATATAATATTTCAATAAATTCTCTTGGACTCACGATTGAAATCTTATATTCTTTCTTAACAGGAAAATCCTTCTTATTCCCTGTAACAAGGTATTTTACTTTTGAGCCAAGTGCAATTTCTAAAAATGCTTCGTCGTCTCTATCATTTAATCTTTGCTGAAGAACTAGGGCTAATCCCCATTCACTGCTATCTTTAATATAATCTAGAATAATAGAAACTTTCTCTTTATCTAATTTGAACTTTGGGCGGAGTAATACTTCACGATATTCAGCAAGGATTCGAGCATCAATGCAAAGTGTTAAATTTCCAGAAATTACTCTACGTAAAATTTCTCCAGGAATGCTATAGGGCTTAAGCATTCCACTCACCAAAACATTTGTGTCTAAAACTATTTTCAATGTTTCTTTCTAATCTTTCTAACTGCTTTAATTTCTTTCTCAATTTCAGCTTCCGAAATTTCAGAAGTTCCATTTAGTAACGAAGCAGTTTGTATATCTCCAAGGGCAGCCAACGCTTTGGCTTGTCTAAATGCCTTCCATGTTTGCTCCAAATTTTTTTCTGTGACTGCAGAAATAATAGCGACTGGTTTACCATTCGAAGTAAGAACCAAATCTTCGGCTGGAACTAATTGGTTTAAAATTTTGGAGGAATTATTTCTTAAATCTCTGATTGTTACAAATTGCATAACATTACCTGTAGCACAATTGTAGCATTATATGTTGTCTTTGCAAGAAAAAAAATTCTTGCCTAATTGATTTGAATACAACGAACGTTATTTTTTCGCTCCTTCTCCATTGATCTAGCATCAGCATGTCCTGGCCAAATACTGTTCTTCATAGCTACCGCAGCAGCATGCGAATTTGAAAGTCCGAAAAGGGTCATCGATGTTGAAGTCCAGTAAAAGTAGCCTGTTCTCAATTCATAATCTTCTTGGAGCCATCTCTCGCCAAGATAGGATTCAAATACAGCATTTAACTCATCCGTTGTAGGTAACCTCATTCCGATACCATAACATTTTGCATTGGCGTCATTCCAATTCATGTAGCCTTGGTTGGAACTCCAATTCCATTTAGAAACTTTTGTAAATAATTCCTTTTGCGAAGTTGTGGCACATTTTCCAAAACAAAGAAGTAACAGGATAATCAGGATTAATCTCATACAGTTTGGAATCAGAATTTATAACTCAATAGGAAGATTAAATAATTTAACTTGATCATCAATATTTTTAAAATCATCTATATTATACGTAAACAAATCAGCTTTCATGATTGCAGCAGAGGCAAGTATAATTGCATCCGGAAGTTTTATCTTTTTCTTCTTACGATATTCTATTACTTTTTTACGAATTTCGAAATTAGTATCTACTACAAAAAAACTATCAATGAATTCGATTAAGGATTTTTCTTTTTCCTCTTCCGAGAAATTAAAACCTAAAACCTCCATGCAACTAATAGAAGAAATGAGTATCTCATCATATTCTACTGGGAGGTCTTTAATTTCTAATTTCTTTTGAGAGATGTATATAATTACATTACTGTCTAAAATTATTCTCGCCATTCATCTCTCAAATTTTTCTGCCACAGAACAGGATCTTTGATATCGTTAAATAAATTATTATTTTTTAACTTGGCAGCAGAGAGTAAAACTTTCTCTCTATTAGAAGTGAATTCAAGCTTGTAGGTATTCAGAGAATGCTTTACGCGTTCAAGAAGAATATACAATTCTTCTCGACTTAATTCTAGAATTTTTGTTTCTACAAGTTGCATGGTAGTCATAATAATAATATACTGAGGAATAAATAGAATTTGTCAAGATTTTTTATGGCAAACTAACAAAGCCATTATTGACTACAGCATACCGATTTTCTCTACTTCTTCTACAATTAAATCCTTACAATGTATAGAATCTGCTAGCAAGAAAAAATTCTTGCCTAATTGATTTAAAAGTGTAAGTTCGTAATTAAGATTACAGGAGCATATATATGGCAGAAAATTCGTCTTCCGAAACACAGACTCAGGCACAAGTAGAAATCAAACCAATCGAGACCATTCAAGATGTATCTAAAGAAGAGCAGGCAAAAATTATCGAGCTTGCTAAACAAATCAATATAGAAGACACCCAGTCTGTTTTACAATACGGATCTCAGTCGCAAAAGAAAATTGCAGATTTTTCTGACCAGATACTTAGCACAATTCGTTCAAAAGATACAGGGGAAACAGGACAAATTCTCACAGACCTAATGCTAAAAGTAAAGGACATGGACGTAGAAAGTCTTTCCGATGAAGATAGTTTTCTTTCTAAAATTCCACTCATTGGATCTCTTGTGAAGTCTTCTCAAAAATTCATCGCGCAATACGATACGTTAAGCGAACAAATTGAAAAGATTGTAGATGAACTTCATAAATCCAGAATGATGCTTCTAAAAGACATCACACTTTTTGATACACTGTATGCAAAGAATTTAGATTACTTCAAAGAATTAACCCAATACATTCTCGCCGGCGAAATGAAATTAGCCGAACTCCGCGAAAAAGAATTACCAAAATACAAAGAGAAAGCAGAGAAAGGCAACGACCCAGTAGACGCTCAAAAGTATCAAGACTATATTCAGTTGTTAAATCGTTTCGAGAAAAAGTTACATGATTTAAAACTCACAAAAATGCTTTCTCTACAAACAGGACCTCAGATTCGTTTGATTCAAAATAGCAACCAGGTATTAGTAGAAAAAATCCAAAGCTCTATTATCAATACAATTCCACTCTGGAAAAATCAACTTGTAATTGCAATTGGACTACTCAGACAAAAGAAAGCTCTCGGGGTGCAAAAAGAAGTTACTTCTGTTACCAATGAGTTACTTTCTAAGAATTCTGAAATGTTAAAAATGGGAACTATCGAAGTAGCCAAAGAAGCAGAGAAAGGAATTCTAGAAATAGAAACTTTGAAAAAAATCAATACTGATTTAATCTTCACTTTAGATGAGACTTTAAAGATTCAAACCGAAGGCAAACAAAAACGTCAGGCGGTAGAAGTAGAGCTTATCAAGATGGAAGAAGAAATCAAAACCAAACTCATGAACACAAAATCACTGTAAGCCATGCCAGAAGAAAACAATAAAATTACCGATGAAGAGGTAAAATGGGGTAGACGCTCTCACCTGTCTATGCTTCTTGCCTACCCTCTTCTACTCATTCTACTCTCTAAAGGCGTTGCGTTTGCCTTTCCGATTGCGATGCTTGGAGCCATGCTTGTTCCTTTGTATATTTTATTTACAAAAGGGGGCAAATCTAAATTTGTCGCTTCTCACGCAAAGGAAGCCATTTTTATGCAAGGGTTTATGGCTACCCTCGGAGCAGGCGTTAACTATTTATGGGGAGGAGATAAAATGATAGATGGTAATTTGCCCACGGGCAGCACTATCATGCAAATTCTATCTTACACCTCGATGGGAATTTATCATTTTGGTGCCGTAATTACCGGCTCGATTAAAGCTTCTTACAAAAGTTTGATCAAGTATCCTTTAAGTTTTTTTGGTCAGCCAAACCTAGAAAAGGATAGAGCTGACTTCGAAGAACAAATGGCAGAACTCCGCGCTCTAGAGAATCTAGATAAGGTAACAGCGAGTATGCTCAAAGAGACTATGGCGATCGGCAAAGACAGAGTAGCCGAAATAGACAAACTCTCAGCAAAAATACAAGACCCATCTGTGAAAGCAAAAGTATTAGAAATAAGAGAGCAAGTAGTTAAAATCTTTGAGAACTTCAAGAACGACCCGGAAGATATAAAAATATCGAGACAATTTCTTTCTTACTACCTAGACACTACAATCAAGATTATCCGCAAGTATATTGATCTATCTTCACAGAAAGTAATTTCTCCAGAGCTAAAAGAATCTTTGAGACGAGTAGATGAGCTTTTAGTTTCTATCATAGATGCATTTCAGAAACACCATGATAAACTCATTCAAAATGACATCATGGACTTAGACGCTGAAATCACTGTCATGGACAAAACCTTGAAAATGGAAGGAATGTAACCTACTTGGAATTACTTTTAATCAAAACACAAATTGCAGAAATCTTAAAACTAGTTGAACCACTCGCAGAATACTACCGGTTAAACTTTAAAGACATAACCGACTACGAAAAGCGAGTCATCTACGCAGAACACCTATTAGCCTCTGAAATGATTCGTATTGCGAGTTACTTATATGCAAACGATCCAAAGGAAGTAGATAAGACCCTTCCTACCTTTGCAGAAATTCTAAAAGAAATTGATTCCTCCACTCGCTACGACAAATCAAAATTACTCTCAGAAATTGAACTCTATATAAAAAATCAACCGCAGGGAAAAAAGAATTTAGTCATAGAAGAGCTAGATCCGCCGATGCTACTGCGTGTTGTGAAATTCTACGATTCCGTATTTCTCACAAACAATATGTATATCGTAGCAAACTTTCTATTTCAAGTTCTAAATCTAATTGTAAAACAAGATGGAGTCGTAACAGAAACCGAGAAGCGGCTACTCACTCGTTACCAGTCAATTCTACATGAATCCAATGAAGATTTGTATTCCGATTTACCAACGACTAAAAAAGACTATCTCAATCTAAATTCAGTCTTTAACGATTTCTTCGGAAGTGTAGCAACTACTATCAAGAAAGATTCTGGAAGTAAAGACAATTCCCCGAAAGAGGCAAAAGAAAATAAGCCACAGGGCAATGTGCAGGAAGCAGGAAAAGAAGAAGTCTACGACCTAGACCAACTGATGAAAGAATTAAATGAACTAATCGGTCTTTCTGCTGTTAAGGGAGAAGTCACAAACTTAGTCAATGTATTAAAAGTAGAAAAGCTCCGCAAAGAAAAAAATCTTCCCGTTCCCACAAGAAGCCTTCACATGGTGTTTACCGGTAACCCCGGGACAGGAAAGACTACCATCGGAAGACTCATCGCTAAAATATTTAAAGCGTTAGGCGTCTTAGAAAAAGGGCATTTGATAGAGACAGATAGATCGGGACTAGTCGCAGGCTATGTAGGACAAACTGCTTCTAAGACAATCGAGATTTGCCAGAAGTCGTTAGGCGGTGTTCTATTCATTGACGAAGCCTACGCACTCGCAGAAGGCGGAGAGAATGACTTTGGTCGAGAAGCAATTAACACACTTTTAAAATTCATGGAAGACAATAGAGGAAACTTCATAGTAATCGTTGCGGGTTACACGGATAATATGCAAACCTTTATCAATAAAAATCCAGGTCTACAATCCCGCTTCAATAAATACATTGTATTCGATGACTATAGCCCGGAAGAATTATTTGCCATCTTCTCTTCTACCACAAAAAAATCAAAACTCAAACTCACAGAAGAAGCTGCAACAAAAGTAAAAGAAATTCTACAATCCCACTACGACAAACGCGACAAAAAGTTCGGCAACGGTCGATTTGCCCGTAACCTCTTCGAAAAGATTTATGGCAATCAAGCAAATCGTTTGGTTACTGTTACTGACTTAGATGAAGAAGGCCTCTGCACTATCGCAGCAGAGGATGTGAGTGATTTGTAGATAGGAGTTATGCGGGATTTTGCGGGGTTGGTTTGATTATTTTTATTGCATTGGGAGCTTCCAATGATTCACCGAGAGAGGAAATACAAGAAATAGAAATATAATCTGCATCTGGAATAGTTTCCAAAGTTATTTCTATTAAATTTGATTCGACAAGTGTAGGCGTAGCAAAATCTTTGCCATTGATAATCACTTTTATTCCAGGATCAAATCCACCGCCCAATACTTTTATTTTTGTTTGTGCTGCATTGGAGAGTATCTCATTTGGTTGCACTTGGATAAATTCTAATTTCTTTTTAGGCCCGAAGCTGTTTCCAAGCTTACCAAGAATATAACCGCCTTGACTACCTCCAAGCAAAACATTAAGACTTGCGGGTATATCCGGTAAGCCGTTTAAGATATCTGCTGCATATAAGTTAATAGTATAGGCAACTAAAACAATCGCATTAAATAAGACTAACTGAATATTAAAGAATTCATAATTCCCTTCAGAATCTTTAACAAAATCCAATATACTAGGCTTAGCTGCTTTATTGCGAAGTTTATTTTTATTTGATACTTTTAAAATTGTGTTTGTGATAGATGTTCCAGAGTAGCTAATTCCCATTAGCCAAAAAAGACTCATATTAAAATCAGGTAATACATATTTTTTTAAAGTTACAAATGTTACAATACATGCATAACAATAACTGCCAACCAAGGCAAATGTCCACACAACAGCTAATAATTTATTGATATTATATACATTTAAATCATTGTCCTTTATGAAAGGAATTTCCTTTTTAAAATAATAAAAAGAGCAAATCAAAAATAAAAAAAGAAGACTGACCATAAAAAAAGAAATGCCAAAAGCTTTTTCTCGCCACTTAGGGTGTAACATAGAAATTCGTTGTTCTATCGAAGGAACGTTCTTGGAATAAATAATAAAATATATAACTTTGTCATAGAAAATTCCATTCGCTGTCGTTTTAGAATCACTACCACCATTAGTTTGGCCAAAATCCGGAATATAAAATTCAATTTTTTGAAGACCACTTTCTTTTTGAATACTTAGATCAGTGAAATCACCTAGGTATTGAGGCTTCATACGATGAAGAAAATGTCCTCGAAATGCATTTTGATATCTACTAACATTCAATCCTTCTTTAGATTCTTTAGTATAGAATTCGATTTGAATGTCTTGGATGTCTTTTGTTCCAAAATCTCCAATTACCTCAATATTACTTCCCGTGATTCCTCCATTCGGTGCGATTTTTTTTATCGTAGGAGTAGTGAGTTCTGTATTTCCATCTTTCCATTTAACTAACGTTTCCGTTTTACAATTTGTATAGCCAAGACAAAAAGTATACTCACTATTTGGTTTGATACTGCTATGAATTTTGATTGGAATTAGAAATATTCCTTTTCCATATATAATCATGTTTTGGGCATCCCGAGTGTGCTCAATGAGAATATCAGAATCCAATTCCTTGTTTTCATGTTTAATTGTAAATACACTACTCTTATCAAGGCTTTCAAATCCCTCCCTTAATGCTCTACTGTATATTTCATCTTGGCATTTCTTTTTATCTTCCTCAGAAAGTTTTTTTAATTCATAATTGAAAATTTTTTTATAAAAATTATCATCGAATTTTTTAACTACTTCTCCTTTCAGGTAAAGCATTACGATACCATTAGCATAATCTCTTAGCTCTATTTCTTGAATCGAAGCATTTTGAATTCCATTTATCACTCTTTGTGTTTCATCAAATTCTTGTTCCTTTTCAGTTTTAGAACGTTTTTTATATTCCTCCTTTTCGATGCATTTCTGATCGAAATCAAAAGATTCATTTGCAAGTAGAGGACAGAAGATTGAAATTAATAAAAGGAAAAATCCGAGGAATATTCTCATGCACCAAAGATTTCCATTTTTTATTCTAAGTCAATTAAAAAACTTGCAATTTTCAATGAGGCATTGGAAGAGTTAAATCCAATGGAGATTTAAACTATGATTATTAGATTAATAAAAATTTTTCTATTTAGCTTGAGCATAACGTTGTTTGCTCAAGCAAGCGAACCGGATCCGATTGCTTTAGAATGCCAAAAAAGAGCAATTGCGGATTGTCAAAAGGATGATAAATGTAAAAAATTTCCCGCCATACCAAGTAATGATACAAAGCAAGTATGCATTAAAGCCGAAGACATGGGAAGAAATCCACAACCACGTCCAATAATAGACAATAGAAATATAACTAAGCCAGAGGAAATTAAACACTAGAGAATAATATATATTAGTCTCTATTTGCTTTTAATAAATTTAAACAGCGAAAAAGGAAAAACCATGAAAAATAATAAGTTGATTACAGTCCCAGATTTTTTTTTAATAAAACATTTTTTTTCTTTTCGCTTACTTAAACTTACATTAATTATTTTTCTTCTGGCTCAAGGCAAATCTATATACTCTGATGAAACCATAGATTTTGCAAAAAAGAGAATGAAAGCACTGATCTTAGAAAGAAATACGCATGGCTTATATTCACAAATTATTAACGGAGAGAAAGAGGACGATAAAAATAAATACCAGGAGGAATTAGCTTATCTAGATTCAATTTTAGAATCAGAGTTCAATCAAATAAATGATAAAGAAGATTCAAAAAATTACATCCAGATACAATATGACTATGCGAAACTACTTTATAATATTGGAGAATTAAAAAAAGCTAAATTAAAATTTGAAAGAATAGTTTCTCTTATAGCAAGATTTACAGAAAAACAAAAATCAAATGAGAATAAAAAATTTTTCTCAGAGATTGAAGCTTTATCCATACAAGGAAACGCATATATAGCATCCTATTTAGGTAATATAAAAGAAGCTAGAGAGTATTTTGATGAAGCAGAAAAAATCTATGCAAATGAAAGTAAAACTTCTGCTTGTGCAAACTTTGATTTCTATTATGTTTTTCTGAATCAAAAAGCAGAGCTCTTAAGAATAATTGGGAAAAAAGAACAAACATTGCAATTGAGCGAAGAAGCACGGGACTGTTATAATGAAAAATTAAAAAAATCAGATTTTGATGATGACCATTACTCCAAAATAATGCATTTACAAAGAGGAATCATACTCGCAAATATAGGAGAAGATGCAAAAGCAAAAGAATCAATCGAAGCCTCTATTGCAATTTCTAGTAAAAATGCTAATACACCGTTAAGCGACACACAAAAAATAAAACAGGCAATTGCAAAATTATTAATTGCGCAAATCGATCTAGATAGTATAAAATTTACAAGTAAAAAAGGAACAGGCCAAAGAGAAATACCAAAGATAGTAAATGAAAAATTAAAAGAGTCTTTTGAGTTAATAAAATCAATAAAACAATTTAAAGAGATTAAAAATGATATTTCCATTTACTCTCTGGTAGATAACAAACTTGATCCTAAAAATTTCTCTGTTTCTTTTGCTGATTATCTAATTGAATTATCAGAACTTTTGCTTTCTCTCGATGTTCATGATGTTAAAAGCAAAGAGTTTACTTCGATAGAAAAAAACATTGATTTTGCACAAAAAATTTATAGCTATAAATTTGATAATAGAATGCATCCCAAATTGTTGGAAGCAAATACCTTAAAAGTTTATTATTATTGTGAAACTGGCGAAATAGAAGAAGCCCAAAAACTTTCAAAGTCCGTTAGTGGTGATTTAAGAGAGAATTCTATTGGTATAGAAAGCCCATTGGCTCGCGGAAATTTAATGGCTTCAATAAAGGCAATTCAAAAAGCTAAGGGAAAGATTGATGAAATTTCTAAAAAGCAATACAAAGAAGGTAGAGCATTCAAACGTTATGATTTAATGATTGGAGACTTCATTTTAGAAAATCGTAACAAGGATGAAAATATAACTGACTATAAAGAAATTATTGAAAAACAGGAAGAAGATGCATCGACCCTTGGGAAGGGAGATCCAAGATTATCTCGCGCTATTGGATTTAAAGCCAAATATGCTGAACTAACAAACGATATTGATACAGCCGTTAAACTTCATAAAAAAAATATTTCCTATGATTCCCAAGAAAATCCAAATCCTGCTACAATAGAATCCTATATTTTTTTGGCAAAGAATGAACCAAACTCTCCAGAAGGAATGCAATCTATAAATTTATTGGAAAAAATTGCAATAAATACTTCCAGTGATCTAAATCCAACTTCAAGTTTACTAGCTTCAAATTTTATAATAAATAAAATTCATAAAGAGAATAAGGAAAAGAAATCTTTACCAAAAATTGATGTAGACAAAGTTGAAAAAATTACTCAAAGCAACCAGACAAAATATGATATTTTAAGTATGAAAAAACTTTGCGCAAAGTCAGAAGAAGATTTAGTGCGAAACTGTTTAGAAATTATAAATAATATAACCTTAACTCTTGAACTTTCTCTCTGGCAGAGGAATGTAGCTAAAGATAGAAAATACTTTACTGACTTCCTTTTACTGGGATTAAACACTTACAAGAATTATCGACTTCAATATTTATTTGAAGAAAATGAAGATCAATTTCTTGTTGCCAGACGAATCTATGGTAGATCGTTACGTTCTGTAGAATTCTTAAAAGATTCTTTTGAAAAACAAAATTTCATTGAAGATTTATTTTTAGTAACAAGCCAACTAAAAGCTGCTAATATTCTACAGAATCTAAAATTAGTTGATCGATTTAACTTTTTAAGTCCAACTATCAAGGAAAAATTTGAACTCGACATCAAAGAAATAAAAGAGCTAAGAACAAAAATTTACAACGAAAAAAAAAATATAGATGCAAATGTAAAAGGAAACTTAATTGCAAAAGTATTAGAGATTAATCGAGATTATAGGAAATTTCTAATTGAAGCAGGTTTCTTTCAAGAAGAACAAATTAAAAAATTCTTCAATGAAAAAAGATTAAAAGAAAATATTATTAAAGATAATAAAGTTTTAATAGACTTTGTATCATCTGACTTACTAGAAGAAGTAGAAGATAGTTTTTTATATGCATTTGTTATAGATAAATCATCGACCAATTCAGTAGAATTATTTTTGATCTCTAAGAAAAATAGCCTTATAGAGCCAATTCGAAACAATTTTATCATGATTTCAATGAAACCAAGTCAATATAGATTGTTTGAGGATAATGGCAAATCCTACCTCTGTCCAAGCTTGGATGAAAGTAAATTAGAGGAAGAACAAAATCAAAACTTGTTTGAAAAGAAAGGTTCAATAGAGTTTACAAAATTTAATTCAAAATGTAAAAATTTTATTCAGGAAAAGAAAAAACAAACTTTTGTTACAATAGAAAATAATAGAATTAGTAGGGATTCTGACCAGGGTCACTTTTTTTATAAAAATTCCCATTATATTTTCAATACATTATTTGGAAAAATTAAAGAAAAAATAAAAGATATAAATAATCGAGACTCAATCATAATTATTCCAGATCATTTAACTTATTATATTCCGTTTAATGCACTTGTAGTTGGAGAGCATACTATTAATAAAAAAATTGTTAAAAAGTATTTAGTAGAGGAATCTTTTAATATAGTTCTTTCTCCTTCTTCATTAATTTGGAATGGACTATTTACTGAGAGAATGTCTGAAACAGAAAAAAAGTTTTCAAAATTTCTACTTTCATTTGTAGATTCCGTATACTCTAATTCAAACGTATCTTTTACCAAACAAGTTAAAGAGAGTAATACAATTTCGGAAGAAGAAAAAAATATTTTAGAGCTAAAAGATTTTCAAATTAAATGCAAGGATGCCTTAGAAAATCTTTATATTAAACCTAAAGGTAATTCCAAAATAAACTTAGAAACAACTTTTTACGATAAATTAAAATCCAATCCAAATGAAATAAACAAATTATGGAAGAACAAAGATATTAAAGAATACAAAACAATTTTATTCTTTGCACATGCATTAAGATTAAGTAGAGATGATATTCCTGTAATTGCATTAAGTTCAAGATTAAATGTTCAAAGAAACTTGGACTTCCAAAAAACATTAGAAGAGTATGAAAAGAATGAATTGAATAAAAAGGAAATGGATAAATTGGGAATACTTGCCTGGACAGATATACTTCGCTATGAGTTTAAAAACTCACTTGTAATTCTTGCCGGTTGTTCAACTCATACAATAGGAACAAATCTGTTCGGGGATATGCCAAGTTTACCAAATGCATTTCTTATATCCGGTAGCAGCAATATTCTATCAACTCTTTGGAATACTGACGCATCAAGAACCACAGAAATCATAGGTTTGCTTTTGAAAGATTTAAAAAATCAAGATTTGGTAAATGATAAATCTACAGATACAAACAATGAACGGAAGTCTGAGAACTACTCAAAACATGTTCAAAATATTCAACAGCAATTTATTAATGCAGGGGAGCCTGCAAGAGATTGGGCTCCCTTTGTAATTTATGGTTTGGGACAATAGAATATTTCCCATTATCTAGCAAAGGAAACTTATCATGAACCAAGACTTACAATTCGACCAACTAGTAACATTATCCGACAGAACCATACAAAAAATTTTGATGGAGACTGACAGTAATGATTTAGCTCTATCGCTTAACGCTTCTTCGGACGAACTGCATGAGAAAATATTTCGAAATATGACTGATAATGCAATCCCTCTCATAAAAGAATTAATAGAAAATCTAAGCAAATCTCCGCTCGAAGAAATCGTTGCCAGTCAAGAGAGAATACTTGCCATTTGGCGGAGTCTCGAAGAAGCAGCTGAGATAGAAAGGGAATAAGGAATCGGTCAAATAAGAATCTAGATTTGTATCAAAATAGAATATTTTTATTTTTGGTCGGAAAAATAAATTCTCTCAATTGTTATTAAAAATAGAGGCTGACAATGTTAACCAAAAAATTTCTAATTATAATCATCCTTTTCTTTCTAATGATAATCTTATCTGCAATGGATAAATCAAATCCAAAGCATACTTTACTTAACAAAAACTCCGGGACCGTTGAATACAGAAACTAATAAAAAAAAGAATTGTATTTATAGATTCTACCGATTTTTTAGAGCGTATTTATGAAATACAGAATAATACTAATTATCCTCTTTATTGGAATATTTTCTTTAACTTGCCTTTATACTCTAAAATATTTATTTTACAATGAAAACCTTCCGAGCGAGGAAGAATTTTCGATTTGCCAGCTCTCGGATGGATTTGATTTTCCTGTTGGTAAGCCCGATGCTAAAAAATACTACGATGCGCAAAGCTTTGGAGTAAATGATCACTTAGGTGAGGATTGGAATGGGAGAGGTGGGGGAAATTCTGATTTAAATGATCCAGTCTTTTCTGTTTCGGATGGAGTGGTCTTCTGGGCAAAAGATAGGGGAGGAAAATGGGGAAATATTGTTCGTATCCTACATAAAGTAGATAATAGCAATTATCCACAATACATTGAATCCTTCTATGCTCATCTAGAAAAGATTTTAGTTAAAAAAGGAGATATCGTAAAACGCGGGACACAAATTGGAACGATTGGAAATGTAGGCGGAATTTATTTTGCACATCTGCATTTAGAATTTAGAAATAAACTTGGAATGGAAATTGGCGGAGGATATTCTTCCAATCAAGAAGGATACATTTCTCCCACTCAGTTTATAAAATCACATAGACCAAAAAAATAAATTTTAATATCTGTTTAGGGCAAATCTATGATTCAAAGAATTTTTCATTTGGAAGTCTGCCCAATGCATCTCTAGAAAATTCTTTTTTAATTCGATTTAAAAAATACATATCAACTTCGCCTTTATTTTTTGCCATTACTTTGCCTCTGTATTCACTTTCAAATTTTGACTTAACCTCTTCATAAGTAGCACTCGAAATATTGATTCTACCAGAACAACCACTAGACTCCATTCGACTTGCAATGTTGACTGTATCTCCCCAGATATCATAGGCAAACTTCTTTTCTCCAACTACACCCGCCATTGCAGGACCGGAGTGGATACCAATGCGTATCTCCCAATAAGGTTTACTCTCTTCTTTCTTAATCGATTTTAATTCATTCATAATCGATAGAATTTCCAGTGCCGCCAAACAGCAATCAGCCGCTTTAGTAATATTAACCTTTGGAATTCCTCCCGCACACATATAACTATCGCCTATCGTTTTTAATTTTTCTAAATTATATATCTCTAAGACTTTATCGAATTTAGAAAAGCATTTATCAAGTTCTTTGATTAATTCATGCGGATTCATTTCTTCTGCAATTTTTGTAAATCCCACGAAGTCAGTAAACATAATCGTTACATTTTCAAAATACACAGGCTGAACTGTGCCTTTTTCTTTTAACTCTTCTGCAACTAGTTCGGGAAGAATATTCAAAAGAAGTTTGTCTGATTTTTTCCTTTCCTTTTCTGCTTCCATTTGAGCGATGAGTGCAATTTTTCTTTCGATATCAGCTTGCACTCTTTCTCTATCAGCATTTTTTTTTGCTTCTTGCAATTCTGTAAATAAATTTGAGCCATGTATAATTCCGGCGAGCTGTTCAGCAAGAATAGAAAGCTTTGTTATATCATCCCTGGTTAATTGTAATTCGCCTACATTGTATAAATCAAGAAAACCAATGGGCTCATTTTGTAAAATTAAAGGAAGCATTAACATATTCTCTGCTTTGATTACTTTTACTAAAAATAATTCTTCCTCATTTAATATGGAATATCTTATCTTTGAATAAATTACTTTTTTAGTTCTAAATGCTACAGAATGTGCACCTTTCTTTTCATTAATTTTTGTTTCGGTTTCCATTACTCTCTTACGATCTTCTTCGGAAATAGATTCAGGTAAAGAATAGGCAATAGTTTTAAGTGTGTTCTTATCGGGTCTAACACTGCTTAACCCATAATGTTCTATACCAAAGTTATTTTTTACATAAGACTGCACTTTTTGCATAATTATTTTTATATCCAATTCTTCATTGAGACTTTTAATTAATTTATTTAACTCCTCCATTTCTTTTTTTTGTTTTTCAGTATGAAAGAGTAAATTCACAGTATTCACAACTCCAGCAATTTGGGAACAAAATACATTTATCTTTTTGATATCAGATTTATTAAGCTGCATTGAAGTTTCAATATTCGAAAATGCCATCAGTCCGATTGCCTTTTTGCTCATTAAAAGGGGAACTTCTAGAAGGGACAAAGAACCGGTAGCATTCATAATATCTTTGTCTATTGGAAATTTTAGTTTAGATAAACTCTTTGCGAAGAAGGGTCGGCGCCTCTTCCATACGATAGCCGATATACCTCCCTCTTTACTAAGTGGGACTTGTAATTTCTCCATGAACTGGTATGCGTTGTCTGGTATTTTAGTATGACTGTATATTTTAAAAGTTTGTAGACACTGCTCTTTTGAATCAGGCAAATAAAGCCATACAGCTGCAATATTATATTTTTGATAAACGTATTTAGAAATTTCTATAAATATTTGCTTCAAATCAGAATAAGAATTTATTACATTGGTAAAATTATTTAGTGCTTCAATTTCTTCTTTGGATGTATTTAATTCCTTTGTTCTCAGTTTAACTTTATTTTCTAAAGATTCTGTTAAATTTTCTACTTCTTTAAATGCCTTTGAAAACTTTAAAGATAAAATCATTGCCTGTGAAAATATCATCACGACTAAAGCATAAGGACTAAAAAATCCTGTTTGAATCAACTCCCTGGAATATAAGATATCTTGAATAATAGCAAATGCTAATACTACGAAACCGAAAAGTGAAATGATAGAATATTCAAATTGTTTTATTATGGAATAAATTAATATAAAAAGTATATAAAGTATTGCTAATATAATAAATATTTGAAAGTATTCTGCGCCCTGTGAGAATATTCGAACCGGGTAGCAAAATGAATAAAGAGTAAACAAAGCAGAAGACGCATACATGAATTGAATAAAATACTTGTTCCATTTATTTTTAATATGAAGGGTAAAATACTGAATAGCCACTGGAATGCTTAAATACATAGAAACATATTCCAGGAGTGAATAAAACTTATAGCCTAAATTCGGAAAAGTTTCTGTAAATAAATACTCACTCGTAGAAATTAATCGAATAAGAACAAGTATGCATAAGAGGGAAAAGTAAAGCGGAGATACTTCTTTTCTACGAATCGACCAGATGAGTAAATGATAGATTCCAATAATAAAAATAATTCCAGTAACAAATAAATCACTTCCTCTTCTATTATTTACATAGGCTTGAACCTGGTTTGCTCTTCCCAGGTATAAATGATTCCAGAGTCCGCCGAGTCGATTGTGATAATTAGAAACCTGTATAACGATTTCGAGATTATTTGTATTGGATTGAACAAATCCAATAGAAGGTAAATGGAGTGCTTCTGATTCACTCTCATCTCTACCGATCACTCCAACAGAGTGAGTTAGTTTTGAATTCATAAAAATGCGATAGGCGGTTCCCTGGTATTCGCTTCGAAGAGCGAGAGCTTCTCCAACCAATTGCTCGGGTAATTGAATCGATAGGCGATAGGTTGCATATCCATTTCCATCAAGAATTTCACCATTTCTAAAATGTCCGTTCCAAGAATGAGGAACTTTTATATAGTCTATCGTATTTAAGAGAAGTTTACCATTTTTACAATTTGGTTTAGTTGTTTCACAAATAAAATCGTTAGGTGTAAGAAGTTCCTTCCAATAAAACTCCCATTCTCCATTTATTTTTATAATTCCTTCTTTCCTAGTTGCGTCATGCGAAAAGGGATTCCACTCTCTTATGTCTAGAACTCCTTTTTCTGCCTTATATACAGTTTGTGCTTTTGATACATCACTACAAGTTAGAAATGAAAACAAGATTGTAATCGTAAATACAAGTAAGTGCATTTGACAATCAATTCTTTCTGCCTTTTAAAAATCAAAACTTTTTATTATTTATTAATTGAATTAAAATTCTTTGATTGGAGTATTCTTTTAGAATGAATAGATTATTCGATCACAGAAAATATATTCTAATGATGACGTTGCCATGAACTAGGAATTGTGTTTTGAATTGTATGACTCCATTATTTTTTTATAATCATTTTCTGAATCATAGATACAATATCTATCTTTTCCAAGTAGCTTGGCTTCATACACTGCATAGTCAGCTTCTTTTTGAACTTTATAGTATAAATTTATTGTATCATCGAAAATCATAGCTTTGTTCTCAGAAAAATCAAATTCGAATATTGAGACTCCCATACTCGCGGTTACTTTTATTTCTTCTCCTGTTTCAGATAAAACAGTAATATTACGAATTGCTTTTATTATTTTATTTAAATAACTAACGGCTCCGTCCATTGAAGTTAAAGGAAGAACGATATCAAATTCCTCTCCGCCAAATCTAAACATATAGTCTGTGGGTCTTGATAATTTCTTCAAGGTTTTTGCTACGCTAATTAATGCTAGATCACCTATCGCATGACCATACCGATTATTTAACGCGCGAAAATTATCTAAATCGATTCTAATATAGGTCATTGGAATAAGACCTTCTCGTTCACTCGGCTTCCAATATCTAGAAATAGTTCGGATTATATCTACAAGAAATTCTTCTTTATAAATCAAGAGGGATGTCTTTGAAACAATATTTGATTTTTCTTCTGCAATTTTGTATTTGCCTAACAGGGTATAATATTCTAAGTGCATTTCCCTTAGACAATCAATAATTTTAACATCAATATTTTCTGTTAATACAAGTTGACTCAAAACTTCTAAAGATGCCTTTTCAAAATTATTAAAATCAAAATCGCTAGAAAATAATTCATCCATAAATTTCCATTAGAAATATACCCTTTTTTTCCGCCTTCATTTTTCTAATTATTCTCACATGTAAAAATCATCTGCTTTGTCGAAGAATGTTGTTTCTATAAAAGTAATTTGCTTAAAATGAATTCACGAGAAAAGATTACTGCTATATGAAAATAAGATTTTGTGTAAAGTAAAGGAATTTAGGAATTGAACTCTATCTTGTAGACTTTATACGATCGGATAATCAGTATTACACTCGGTGAAAAGATTAAATCTAAAAGTGAAAGATTTTTTCAAATCGTCAAAGCAATCAATGTTCAATAAGGCCGGTTCCCTTATTTTGGGTATGGGTCTTTGTATCATACTAAATAATCGCGAACAATTCCTTCACCGCGCTTTATTTTATCCCGAACTTTCTGACTGATTTTACGATTATCTTTTTTAATAAGTTCGACGAGGGGCATAATGCGTTTAGCCTCAGAGTCTTTGTCGTATTTAGAACTCCATAAAACCATTTCAAAGATCAAAGGAATAAGATCTAAACCCTTTTCTGTGAGAGAAAAAATATCTTTTCTTCCATCGGTTTCATCTAAATCACGCTGTAAAATTCCTGCCGCAACAAGATTCTCCAAACGTGTTGCTAAAATATTTGTAGCAAAGCCTTCTTCTGATTTTAGGAATTCTCCATAAGTTCGTTTGCCCCGAAAAATAATATCTCGAAGAATTAAAAGTGCCCATCGGTCACCGAATGCCTCAAGTCCATAATTGACGGGACAATGGGATCGAAGTTTATTTTTTTCTTTTTTCATCTTTTAAAAGTATCGTCAATATTTCACTTGTAAATTGCAAGTAATATTTAAAAGTTGTAAAAAAACAATTTAGGAGATTAAAATGATAGATATCATTCATAGAATAGGAATTAAAACACCGGTAAATCAAGTATACAAAGCTTTAACAACTTTAGAAGGTCTTAGTAATTGGTGGACAGAAGAAGTAAAGGGTGATGAGAAAATTGGTGAAAAAATTGAGTTCTATTTTCGTACTAAAGCAGGAGATCTGATTGGTAGAATGGTAATGGAAGTAAAAGAACTAAGCGATTCAAAAAAAGTTCGATGGCGCTGCATTGAAGGACCTGAAGAATGGATTGGAACAGATATAACCTATGAACTTTCAGTTGCGGAAAATCAGACTATTGTGCTATTCGGTCATAGGAATTGGAAAGAAGCAGTTGAGATGACATCACATTGTAGTATGAAGTGGGCTGTATTTCTTTTGAGTCTTCGTGAATATTTAGAAACCGGAAAAGGAAAACCTTCCCCTAATGATCTGAAAATTGATAACTGGAATTAAAGTTTAGGAGAAAAATGAAACAAAAAGATTTTACAACATCAATATTGATAGATAAATCGCCGGCAGAAGTATTTAATGCGATCAATAACGTACGCGGCTGGTGGCAGGGAGAAATTGCGGGTAACACTAATAAACCGGGTGATGAGTTTACTTACCAAGTGGCTACCATTCACTTCTCGAAACAAAACTTGCCTTCACACATCATGGCTTGGTTCCGACCTTTGAATGTTATGGAAATTGTTCAAATGCTTGGGAGTTATTGATTCAAAAAAGCCTATATAGTTTTATTACTACTGGCAAAGGCGTTGACGTATTTTAAGAATACAATTATAGGATATGGATAGGAGAAATTTCGTATGTATGAAAAGCTACCGCAAAGAATAGAAGGACTATGGAAAAATCTTTCCGATGTTTTAAATGCATTCGGTGCGATAGGCGATAGACTTGATCCAGCAAAAATTAATTCTTATGCTGATACACTGGCTATAAAAACAAAAGAACTCAAAAATATTTTAAATGAAATAGAACCGGTTTATTCTTCAGATAATTCTACAGAGTATGCAATCATACAGGCTGCATCACAGGCAATCCAGGCAGTCGACCGTTTTGAAACGGCACGAGTTGGTCCACATGAAATACTAAAAGCTTACCAGTCCTTTCGTCCTATGCATAGGGCTGAGGAAATTCTGTATCCATTAACCACACAGTATGAAGATATCAGCAAACATTTTCTACATCCTTCCCAAAAAGAAAATAGAGAGTTATTAGATCAATTTTACAAATCAAAAACAACCATCGAAACTTTGGAAGCTGGAAATTCAGGAAGCAATACAGAGAAGAGAGGCATCATAGAAGTAAACAATAAGCGAGGACAACGTGGAGGCTATACTTTATATATCCCTGAATACTATGAAGCTAACTCTAAATATCCTCTAGTAGTTGCACTTCATGGAGGTTCAGGACATGGGGCAGATTTTTTTTGGAGTTGGCTTCGGGATGCAAGAACATTTGGATTTATACTGGCAACTCCTACTTCACTAGATAGAACCTGGTCGCTTCATTCTATTGCGACAGATGCAAATCGACTCAATAAAATGCTCTCCGAGATTTCTAGTAAATGGAATATTGATACAAAACATATTTTACTTACAGGCCTCTCTGATGGAGGAACCTATACAATGCTTTTATCCATCGCTCACCAATCTCCCTTTACGCATTATGCGCCCGTTGCTTCGGCTGCGCACGTTCTAATAAATCGTAACACAGGAACAATTACTGCTCCAGTGAAAGATATTCCCATTTACCAAGTACATGGTGGTAAAGATTGGATGTTTCCAGTGGCTAGTGCAAGATTAGCCGCTAATGCTCTAGAAAAAGCAGGGGCAAAAATAATCTATAAAGAAATTCCAGAGCTTTCTCATAATTATCCGCGTGATGAGAATATAAATATATTAAAATGGTTTTATCCAGAATGGATTGAAGGAAAAGAACAATGAATGAGAAACTAACGTTAGACGACTACACAATCGGTGAAAAATTTATCACACCGGGACGCACGATTACAGAATCCGATATTACTTCCTTCGCAGGCTTATCCGGTGATTATCACCCACTGCATACAGATATTACTTATGCTGAAAAGACAAAGTTTGGCGAGCGCATTGCACACGGCATGTTAGTATTGGCCGTTGGAACTGCACTACCCAATAGACTCGGTCCAAATTATTTTTTACCAAAATCATTTATCGCATTTTATGGAATGGAACAGGTGCGTTTTACTGCACCTGTAAAAATTGGCGATACAATCCGATTTGAAGGTGAAGTAACTGCAATCGACGCTAAAGACGATAAGCGCGGCGTATTAACGTGGTTTGGTCGCATTATCAATCAGCGAGATGAGCTATGCTGTAGTGTAGTGATGAAATTGTTTTGCGGAAGATAGGGAGTTGGCGCTAAGTTTATCTTATTAGAATATTATATACCAAATGACAAAAGTAATTTCCCACAAGGACTTTATTTGAATAGCATTTGGTATAGACCAAACGCGCTTTTAAATTTTTAAAATGAGACTTTTCTTTTGGCGTTCGGTATAAATATAAAAAAGTCTCTGCACAAAGAACCCAGAAAAAATCTTGAGGAATTTTGTAATTATTGCGAAATAGAAAATTGAAATCAAGAATAGGAGAATTCTAAACTAAAACTATGAAAGGATATCCAAAAAAAGACTATTTAATTGCAACAGGACTAATCCTACTTTGCATAGTTCCAATTATTGGTGGCATTGTCCGCTTACTTAGTATAGCAAGCGGAGGACCGGTTACACCAGAAAACGAACGATTTCTGGTAACACCTACACCGGCAGTGATTCATATTATTGCGTCCATTATTTTTGGTTTGCTTGGAGCATTTCAATTTGTTCCAACCTTTCGTAATAAGAATAAAAAATGGCATAGGATTGCAGGGAGAATTCTTGTTACTATGGGTCTAGTTTCGGGGCTAACAGGATTATGGCTCACCGTTTTCTATCCGCATGTTCCGACTGATGGCGATTATCTCTATTCTATTCGCATTATAGTTGGTATCGCAATGGTTATATGCATTGTATTGGGGTTTATTGCTATTAGACAAAAGCAATTTTCTAAGCACAGTGACTGGATGATTCGAGCTTATGCAATTGGTATGGGTGCCGGCACGCAAGTATTTACTCATCTACCCTGGTTTATTTTTGTAGGAGAACCAACGGGTCTTCCGCGTGATTTAATGATGGGTGCAGGTTGGGGAATCAATCTAGTAATCGCTGAGTGGATTATCAGGCGAGATAAATAATTTTAAATTAATTTCCTTGACAATAGTTTCCATGGAAACTATATTGATTTTATGAAGCCAAAGATTAGCGATCTTAAAAAGCATATAGGTTTTTGGATGAGGATTGTTTCAAACAATGTTTCTCATTCTTTTGCACGAAAGCTAGAAAATAGTGGAGTGACTGTTGCCGAATGGGTGGTGATTCGAGAAATGTTAGAAGGGGGAGATACAATTTCACCGAGTCAAATCGCAGAAATAACGGGAATGACTCGCGGTGCTATATCAAAACTAATAGACCGTTTACTAACAAAAAAATTAGTCACTAGAAAAGAATCCACCCAAGACCGTAGATACCAGGAATTAAGACTTACGGGTGAAGCAAAGCAATTGATTCCTAAGCTTGCGAAGTTAGCAGAGGAGAATGACGAAGAATATTTTTCTGTGCTAACTAAAGACGAACGAAAGAAGCTAACAGAGATTTTAATCAAAACGGCTGAATTAAACAAATTAACAAAATTCCCAGTAGAATAAAGGAAAAAACAATGAATACCCAAAAAATTAAAGAAGTAATAACACTAACCCATGAGGGTAAGATTACTTTTCCGCAAGTTGTAGGAGCCTTGATAAACGAAGGCATCGAGTCTTACCATGTAGATTATATCCGATCGGAAAATCGCTATTACCTGCCAAATGGCGAAAGCCATGTAGAAGCAGTCCCGCATAAATTCCCCACTCCCGCAAAAGAATTTTCAGCGGATAAAGTCAAAGCCTCTATTAAAAGAATCCAAGCAGGAGAAATAGACTATAATACTTTCTCTGACGAAGTTATACAAGCAGGCTGCGTTTATTACATCGCTTATCTCGCCGGCAAACGAGTTATTTACTTTGGTCGAGAAGGTGATATGCATATAGAGTATTTTCCGAAGGGGAAGTGAGATGAAAATGTAAGATTGAGTAGGTAAAGATGGATTTACAAATGCTAGAATTTTTTAAATTATTGAGTGAAATCTTATTCTTCAATTATTTTTTTTACTTTTAAATAAAGCTGTTTTTCATAATTATCAAAGCTATTAAGAATCGAATTTCTTTCTGCAATATTTGTCGAGTCATAGTAATCAATAATTCTTTGAGGAACACCATAATCACTTGCTGTTCTTGCTTCTGAACTAAAAGCGTTATATTCAAGTTTGATAAGCAACTTGTCAATGCCTGAAACTTTTTCAAAGTCTATTTTTTGTTTTATTGATGCCCAAAACTTATACATTAAATTAAATACACCCAAATACTTTACTAATTGATATTTATATGTATTAAAAATTAAAGAAGAAGAAATTCTCATTGCTGAATTCACAGCCCTTTTATTTTCCTTTTCAATATCTACTTCTTTTCCATCATCTATTTTTTTCTGAATTTTTTCTGTCTCTCTTTTGTAGTTATAATCGTAAATACCTGTAAAGCCATTGTTTAGATAACCGATCATTGAAGCATATAATATTGATATTTCAACTCCATCTTTGTCTGTATATGTTTTTTCGATTAGAGATCTTAAATTTTTATTTTCTATATAATTAACGATAATACTGAGTATAATTTTAAATCCTTCTTTGTTTAAAAATAATTTAGGTCCTGAATTTAAATCTGATACCAATTTTCTAATTTTAGTTTGAGATTCAAAAGATAGATTATTTATTTCGTCATATATTTTTATTTTATCTCTTTTACTTATTACTTTAAACTGAGAAATTATATTTTCCGGAATCCCTTTTTGGTTTTGAAGAATCCTAATTTCTTCAAGTCTTAATTTACTTCTATCATCTAAAAATTCAAATGGTGTCATTTCATCGTCGATCTCCTTCCTATCAGTTGAATTCTGATAATTTTTATGTTCGATTTGATTACCGATTTCCTCAATTCTATCAATAAATTCTTTATCTAAGGAAATAACTCTTCCTTTATAATGCTCCATAAAACGCCCAGCTCTACCAGCAATGTTTTTAGCATCAAAAGTCAATAGGGGCTTACCATTCTTACCTGCACCTTTTTCGCTTTTATAAACTATCATATTTTTAGCTGTAGTATTAACACCTTCTGTTATTGTCGTTGTTGAAGTTAATATATTAACTCCTGATTCGACTGAATTAAATAAACCAATTATTTCCTTCTGTATATATTTTGGAACTACTCCATGATGGACACCTATTCCCTTTTCTAGGGCCTCGATGACCACCCAACTTTTATCATATTTACTTTTTAAATGTTCAAGAAAATTAGTAAATGATTCTGTATTTATCTTAGCTTTTTGGTATTCAATTGCAACTTTTTCTGCAATGGCCTGTGCATTACAATAAACTATTGCATTTTCATTTTTTAATAATAATTTATCCAGTATCTCTTGAATTTTTAATCTTTTTGTTTTCTTTCCAGTGAAATCAAAGTCAATACCTTCAATATTTATTTTACCAGTAGTATTTTCTATTTCTGTTTTACTTACTTTAACTATTTCGTATTCGTTTCTTAATAATTTAATAATTTTAAAATCATTGAGAAATAAATCGAACGAAGGATTATAATCGGGAGAATCCTCATTAAAAATTTCTATATAAGGCCCAGCTAACAATAAATCAATATTAGAATACTTAGATAACCCATAGAATATAGCCATCCTGTATGCTACGTCTCTTTCATTTTCTTTAGCCTCGTCATCTATAATGTATCCATTATCAATTTTATAAACTTCATCAACAAAAATAAAATCTAGGGTAGGCGGATGAATATTTTTATCTAGAAAAGATAAAAATCGTTCTGGTGTGAATATGAAAATATTATTTTCACCATATTCGTTATCGATTTCGCTAAGCGTGTGTATTTTATAATCAATTGGGAAAATAATTTTGCCTTCTTTAATTTTTGATAAATTTTCAGTCAGCAATGCTATACTTGGAAATATTAAAACAATATTTTTGTATTGAATTTTTTTGATTACTTCGTAAACTAAATGTGTTTTACCGAATGAAGTAGATGCAGAAAGAAAAAAGCGATTTTGTTTTCCTTTTTCAAATAAATTGAGAATATCCATTTGAAATTTATGAAGCTTTGAGCTTTCATCAGTGTAAAGTGAGGACTCATACAATAAAGATGAAATAGTATTTAATCCAATGTTTTCATCTTCAATTGAAAAAACATAATTCGTATTAAATTTATTTAGAATATCATAATATTGTGGGACACCCACTTTGTTTGATAGATAAAGGAGAAATCTCTTATCTGCATCATCAAGCTCTTCATCTTTTATGAAATCAAAAAATTCGCAGACTTCATCTAACAGTTTATGAGAAGGCAATATCCCATTAGTGTATGAATTTAAAGCTGCTACGACATTAAGGGTTCTTTCTTGTTTATCCATTCTATTATTGTTTCTTTAGCGGATTTAACGTCATCAATTGGAATAAGTATAAAAAATATTGAGTAATCTAAACTTATCTTATCAAACTTTAAATGATTGTAATTATTGTTGATATGATTTGTTACTGCTTTTATTGTTTCAGTATAATCATTATTTATTTTGTCAAAAGTTATAAGTACAGGATAAACTAGTTTTATAGCATTTTCTTTTAGCTCTTGCTCTAGTGAATCAATAATTTGTTTATCCCATTTATCAAGTATTTTAAAGAGTTTAGATTCCTTATCAAGTATATTCCCCTTTTTCTGAAGTATAACCGTGAAATTTGTATTAAGATATTCATCAGAAATTACATTAGTTATTTTATAAAAAACACTTTTAATTGCTCCTTTAAAATCTTCATAAAACTTAGTCTCTCCGAACCAAAGTTCAATATCTTCACCCTTTTGTATTAATTGAAATGCGTCATAACCAGTTACTTCAGATTTTTTTTGAAGATCATAAAAATATCCTCTTGATACAAGGGTATCTGTTGAATAAAAATATTTTAGAATAGCATGAAGCAACGCCTCTCCATAAATACCAAATTTTCTTTTTGCAAGAGCGCTTGCTGAATCGTCATATCTAAATTTTGTGTTAAATGCTTTTAGAAACATCTTCTGGTGATCTCCACCTGACAATTGAAATTCATCGTATGAATAATATAGAATACTTTCATAAATTATTCTATTAAAACTATCTATATTTTGGGCTTTATAACAATCGTCTCCTAGATCAATTTTAGTTACGCAAGTTCGGTCAATACCTAATCCTGAATGAGGCAACTTATATTCGAATAGTATTGTGTTCCCAATTAGATTTTTTAAACTTTCTTTCATTTTTTTTTTACTATTCAATGTTTTTTGTGAAATCAAACTTTGCAGTTAACTCCTGTTATATCCATATTACTTACGGTGTCAATAGTAAAAAAACAAAAGAATAACAATGCTCGATATTAGAAGTGAAATTAATAGATAGTAACTTTTGCTTAAGCCATTATATGACAAAAGCATATACTTACAAAAAGCAATATTTTACTTTTAAATTAGGTAAATTAATTTTCAATAGATATTAATTCGGCTAGATAAAAATTGATTATGAATCCATCTTCTCCTGCTCATTTTTCTAATTCCACGACCAACTCCTATCGACAAATACTTTGACTCTCCCCTTGCCAAAGGGGAATACTCCACATTATCCGAAAATGTCTATAGAGCTAGTGAACTTAATAATCTAACGCACATTCAAATCCCATCGTATCTTTTATCTGTGTTCATCCGTGTCCATCGGTGGTAATCTTGAAAAGTCGCCTAATCAACATCACCCGCATCTCCCTTTCTCGGACGAAACTTATCCACCAAGTCCCCGAACATCACCTTGAGCGCTTCCCCACCATCAACCGTTATCGTAGAGCCGGTAATCATTTCCGCAGCAGGGCTTGCGAGAAATAAAACAGGACCAACAACATCTTCGGGACCCGGGAATTTTCCAAGAGGGACTTTGCTTTTAATTGAGTCAATGATTTCCTCATTCAACCAGAGTCTCTGTAAACTACCTTTTGTGAATACCGGACCAGGGCTAACGTCGTTTATGCGAATTCCATACTTTCCCCATTCACTTCCGAGAGTCTTGCCTAGATTGATAATTCCTGCTTTTGCGGCACCCGAGGGAGCCATATAAGGAGAGCCAGTCCAACCTGTGGTGGAAGCTATATTGATTATATTGCCTTTGAATTTAGTCTTGATCCATTTCTTTGCTACTTCGCGGGTAACATAGTATGTACCGCTTAGGACTGTGTCGATGATTGCTTTCCATCGAACTGGTGTTAAGTTTTCAGTTGGACGAAGAGTATTAGCCCCTGCGTTATTGATTAGAATGTCGATTTTTCCCTTGAGCGCAAAACTAGCATTAACCATTCCGCGCACTTCTTCGGGTTTAGAAATATCACAGGTGAAATAAGAAATCTCTTTTCCTAATTCTTCTTTAAATACTTTTTGAGTTTGGATTAATTTTTCTTTATCTCTAGAGCTAATGATTATATCCGCACCCAGTTTAAGAAAGCTTTCAGTCAAATGCTTTCCGATTCCAGAACCTCCACCAGTGATTAACACCGTTTTGCCTTTAAATAAATCTTCTTTATAAACGGCAAGTGGGTTGAACTTTTTTTCTTTCATAAAAACCTCTTACGGGATTGTGTAAAAATATAAGAAATGTTTCTCACAGAGCACACGGAGTTCACAGAGAAAAACACAATAGCGATAGCAGATGGAAAATTATCGAATGCGTCAATATCCTCCCTCCGTGAACTCTGTGCTCTCTGTGAGAAAATCACTTTATACCTTAATCCGTTTTGCTTCGGAGTGAGCGATAATCTGTTTTTGTATTTCGGAAGTTCCACCGCCGATTTCTGCAATTTTAATATCGCGGTAGAGTCTTGCGACTTTGTATTCTTCCATGTATCCCGCGCCGCCGTGAACTTGGACTGAGAGATTACAAACTTCTCTGGCAAGCGTTGAGGCTAATAGCTTTAAGGTGGCAGTCTTCGCGGTTAGGTCAACAGGGTAACCGTTATGCGAATGCTTGGTTCCGTCTTCTTTTTTATTTGAAAAATGATCCATCATCCAGGCAGTTTCATAGAGAACATTGCGCGAAGCTTCATATTTTACAAGCATATCAGCTAACATAAATGCCACTAGTTGGTGTTTGTAAATCGGTCTGCCAAATGTTTTTCTTGTTTTAGAAAATCTTCTAGTCTCAGAGAGGCAAGCAGCCATTACCCCGACAGAGTAAGCGCCGAGAGAAAGTCTCTCACGATTAAATGCATCCATGATAATTTTAAACCCTCTCCCTACTCTACCTAAGATATTAGCAGGAGAAATTTCTACATCCGAAAAGAATATTTCACCAGTAGGCGAACCTTTTAATCCCATCTTCTTCATCGGCTTACCCTGCATAACCCCTTTTAGTTTCATATCCACTATAAAGCAAGTAAGCCCTAAGTCTTTTCCATCTTCTGTAAAATAATTGGTAAGAACTAGAGAATAATCGCATATAGGCGCATTGGTAATGTAAGTCTTTTGTCCGTTTAGTAATAGTTTGCCGTTTTTGGTTTGGACTTTTGTTTTCATTGCTCCAACATCCGATCCAGCATCAGGCTCTGTGACTCCAAGACTACCAATTTTATTTCCGGCTATGATGTCGGGGAGGTATTTCTTTTTTTGTTCTTCTGTTCCAAATTCTTTAATGGGTAATCCAAATAATCCAGCAGAAGCCCCAACGGAAAAAAAAGTAGAACCACAGCTTTCGGCTAAAATTTCTTGTGCAATCATAGCTTGCGAATAACTAGCATTACTCCCACCATATTCTTCTTCGTGCAGTAACCCAGTGAAACCTGCGTCCGCTAATTTTCTAAACTGCGCTCTTGGAATTTCTCCTTGTTCTTCATAGTCTACTGAATGTGGCTCTATTTCTTTCTTGCAGAAATTTCGAAAGCTCTCTGCAAAAGCTTTTTCTTCATCGTTAAATTCAAAGTTCATTGTTCTACCTCATGCAGGCTGACCGAGCCTGCCGGCGGCTTGGGCTAACGCCCAAACCCATTCATTGCCTTTACTTCAAGTATTAGCCGCAATAATAGAGCGCATAACTTCACTTGTCCCCGCTCCGATTGTTCCAAGTCTTGTATCTCGGTAAGCGCGTTCAATTGGGAATTCATGGATAAAAGAATACCCACCGAAAATCTGTCCCATATCGTAGGCTACTTCGTTAGAGGCTTCCGTGGCAAATACCTTCGCAATCGAAGATTCAATCGGGGCTGGTAGACCTTGATCCTTTTTGACTGCGCTCTTATAAATTAAAAGTCTGGCAGCGTCTAATTTCATTCTGCTCCTAGCAATCTTTTCTTGAATCGCCTGGAATTTTATAAGTGGCTCACCGAATTGCTTTCTTTGCTTTGCATAGAGCACTCCACTATCGATCATATTTTGCATAGAGCCAATGCTTGCAGCGACTAATACAGTTCTTTCCCATTCAAGGGTTGCTCTACCGATTCTAACAAATCCAGAATTTTCTTTTTCGAGTCGATTCTCTTCTGGAACTTCCATATCTTCAAAGATTAATTCACTTGTAAGGCTTGTGCGCATCCCCATCTTGTTTAATTTCTTTCCTACTTTGAAACCCTTGTATCCTTTCTCAACGATAAACACTGATATACCCATTGCACCTTTGGATTTGTCTGTAACCGCCATGACGATAAAGACATCTCCGATTGGTCCATTTGTGATGAACATCTTGGTTCCGTTTAATACGTATTTGTCGCCTTTCTTGACTGCGCGTGTCTCCATACTTCCAGCAGCATCGGAGCCGGAACCAGGCTCTGTTAATCCAAGACCTGATGTATATTCGCCTGTCGCAAGCTTTGGCAGATACTTCCTCTTTTGCGCTTCTGTTCCACAAAACACAATCGGCATTGTCCCAATGATGGCATGTGCTCCGAGTGCGAGTGTAAGACCACCGTCACAAGAACCTTCTGCAAATGCTTCGTGTGCAACTGTAGTCATAAGACAACTTGCTCCTTGCCCCCCATATTCTTCTGGAATGGATAATCCGAGTAAGCCCATCTCACCCATTTTTTTCCAGAGACTTGGATCCCAGGTTCCATATAAGTCTCTTTCTTCTGCGCTCGGGAGGATAACGCTTTTAGCAAAGGACTTTACGTTTGCTTTGAATTCTAAAATTTCTTCCGGTAGCGCAAAATTCATATTATCTTTAAATCCTTCTTGGGAGGAAGAACTATACAGCTTCCCTTACTCACGGTATCTCCCTTTTGATTTCGCCAGATGAGAGCCATTTCAATTGCTTTCATACGCTCGATCTTTTTAGTTACCATAGCGGTTATCGTAATAGTATCCCCGAAGTAAACGGGGGCTCTAAATTTTTGGGTAATCTCCAGAGCAACCGTTCCAAGTCCCGGCAATTTCATCCCGAGAATATTTGCAACAAGAGACGCTGCAAGTCCACCATGAGCAATTCGTTTTCCAAATTCAGTCGTCCTTGCATACTCTTCGTCTACGTGAAGTGGATTAAAATCCCCACTGATTCCAGCAAATAAATAAACATCCGTCTCCGTAATCGTCTTCGCAAAAGATGCCTTATCCCCAATATTGATTTCTTCGTATGTTTTTCCTTTCTGATACATGATGCCTCCTTTTTAAAGATTACCACCGATGAACACCGAGGACACCGATAGCAAAACGATGTTACTTTAATTCAGTATATTCTTTTTCATTTCGTAACGTGCATCATTTAGTCACACATTATATAACTGCATAATCAAAATAAAAACCATCGTATTTTTTATCGTTCTTTTATCGGTGTTCATCGGTGGTGAAAAAATTAGTTCACCGGTTTAAAATACCTTATATCGTATAACGTTCCTTTTCTCTTGTCTAAATCTTCCCAGACAGGCTCAACTCTTAGCCCAATCTTGATTTCTGCTTCCGGGATTTCATCAATCAAATGATAGATATGAGTATTCGAGCCATCTATTTTGATATAACCATAAGTATAAGGAGGTTTTTTGGGTTGTCCCGGAAACTCCATATATACCGTTGTAAATGTTTCAAGTGTACCTACGTTTGGAAGCTCTACCCATTCAGTACATTCGACGTAACACATACCGCAATATGATTTGGGAGGACATTGAACTGTATGACACTTAGGACAGCGGATACCATATATTCTCCCCTCAGCCTTAAGACCTGTATAGAATTTTGCAAGCGCTTTACCGTAGACCCATTTGTAAGGAATAACGACATGACCATCGACTTTACCCACGAGTTTGAGGTTTCCAGTGTAATCCTCTACAATTTTATTCTTTTGAATTTTACCAGTTGCAGTTTTTGGAAATTCAGTTACGATTTCGATAATCTTTGGAAATTTAAAACCTGCTACTCTCGGGCGAAGATAAGCTTTAATATCTTTATCAGTTACAGTAGCACCTGCCTTCGGTAGAATAAACGCACCTACTACTTCTCCATAAGTCTTATCAGGTATGCCGACTATCGCACACTCGGAAATGTCTTCATTTTTATAAAGCACCTCTTCGATTTCTTTCGGGTAGATATTTTCTCCCCCGCAAATAATCATCTCTTTCTTACGACCGACTATGAAGTAATAACCGTCTTTATCTCTATAACCCAAATCACCGGTGCGAAGCCAACCATTTACAAATGTCTTTGCATTCTCTTCTTCTTTTTTGTAATAGCCAAGCATCATGTTGGGACCTTTGATCATAATCTCGCCTACGTCACCATCAGGAAGTGGCTTATTGCTATTATCCCAAATTGCCATTTCTTGCCCGTCGATAGGAAGACCAATAGAGCCAATCTTTCTTTCTCCATGAATTGGATTGAGAGAAGACACACAGGTTCCCTCAGACAAACCATAACCTTCGATGATTTTAGTTTTAAATTTATTCTCGAATGTATGAAATACTTCTACAGGCATAGGAGCCGCACCGCATACACACGCTTTGAGAAAACTTAAGTCCTCTCCCTCCGCTTCTTTCATTTCATTGAGATAATTGTAAATAGTCGGAACTCCACTGAAAGTCGTGCACTGGTATTTTTTTAAAGTTTGAATAAAACTTCTAGGCTTAAACATTTCTTCTAGCACAACAGAAGCTCCCGCTTGCAACGTCGCCATCATAGAAGCAATCTGAGCGTTGACGTGGAAAAGCGGCATTATGCACAGCGCCTTGTCCTCTCTTTGCAAATCAATATAGCGAGGTGCAACATAACTATTATATAAAATATTGCTATGTCTTAGAATCACTCCTTTCGGATGCCCCGTGGTGCCTGACGTATAAATCATAGAAGCGGGATCATCAGGATTAACCTCTGTAGAAAAATTCTTATCGCCTTTCGCAATAAAATCTTTTAATAGAATCGCAGTAGAATACTCTTTCGGAATTTCATCACCTGTGAGGATAACAAGCTTTATCTTCGTAAGAAGTCTCCAGGAAGGCTCTAGCATTTTTCTATATTGCGGAGTTGTAATTAAAACTTCTGTATCACAATCGTTGATGATATATTCCAACTCATCTGCTTTTAAAAGTGTGTTTAAGGTTACACCTACGTATCCGCCTTTCATAGAGCCAAACCAAGAAAATAAAAATTCAGGAGAATTGGGAATTAAAATTCCTACATGACTTCCTTTTTTTAATCCTAGATTTTTTAAGCCAGACGCAGCTTGATTGGTTACTTCATGGAATTGTTTATAACTCCACTCTTGGTCTGCGAAGTAGAGATAGGTTTTATCTGGCATTTCCGCTGCGCGCTTTTCCAGAATATCGGGAACTGTTTTATAAGGACAAATTACATCTTGTGTGGTCATGGTTTTCTCCTATAAATTCTCTGGAACAAAATGGTCGATGTCCCGGATAGTTCCAATTCTTTCTTCTTTCCAGACAGGTTTTAACTTGTCGCCGGGCTTTAATGCTAATAGCTTTTCTTCCGATGCCACTACAATGTGGAGTAACTCAGTATCCGCTCCTACAAAACTAAGTGCGGCTAACATATATGGCACTTCAACCCCTTCCGGTTTATTCCAGGGAGCTTCGTAAACAATCGTTCCAGTTTTTAAAGTAGGACTTCCTACAATTCTTTCGAACTTGGTCATCTTCTTATTTGCATAAGGAGACCAACCCTGTGGAGGAAGAAAGACTTTAGATGTTACAGAGCAGCGAACAGCGCTTAGCTCCTTTCCATCCTTTAAATTGGTAAGGAATTTTCCAATCGTCTGACCGGGACTCCATTTATAATCCAGAACGATTTCGCCGTTTAGTATCTTTACGTCTTCCATTAGCCTTTCCTCTTCTTTCTGTTCTCGAATGAGTCTTTGATTTCTTTTTCTTTACTCATAATCATAATCGTATGAAACTGAATCGCTCCACCCCAACCATGCGCCAGTCCAATCTCTGCATGTTCCACTTGGTGCTCACCGGCTCTTCCCATAATCTGCATTGCAATTTCCGCCTGACGAATCATCGCAGAGCCGCCGATGGAATTATTAGATAACACTCCACCACTGGGGTTAACAGGGAGTTTCCCGTCCATACGAGTTGCACCTGAGTCAATGAGTTGGCTTGCAGCTTTACCCACATCACAAAGTCCGAGTGCTTCGAGCCAAATCAAGTGTTGGCTCGTAAATGCATCATAGATTTCAATTACGTCAATGTCTTCCATTGGATTTGTAATCCCTGTCTCCGCATAACACTTCCTAGCCGCTTCTTTTAAAGCAATTGGAACTGACCAATCCCTATCAGGATAATTTACACCTTCCGCAATAGTCGATACAGACTGCACCCAGGCTTTTGGTCTTGGATTTTTATCTGCATATTCTTCTGATTGCAATACCATTGCACATGCTGCATCACTAGTCGGGCACGAATCCAAAAGTTTCAACGGCGTGCTAAGCCATGCCATATTCATCATCATGTCTTCCGAAATCTGTGGAAGTTTTAAAGTTGCATTAGGATTATAAAGCGCGTTCTTACGCATTTGTGTTCCAATCTTTGCCAGGTGTTCGAGTTTAGCCTCAGGTGCTCTATGCATATAGGCGCGTGTTTGACAGGCAACAGCAGAAGGAGCACCGGCAGCAAAGTCTCGTCCCATAGTCGGGGAGTAAACAAGGCTTAGCCCCTTTTGAACAGAGGTTTCGGTTAATTTGTCGCCGGAGATAACAAGGACATTATTATAAAGTCCAGAGCTTACCATATACCAACCGGTGATTCCGGTGGATGCTCCAACAGTTCCGCCAGTTTGGATTCTATAATGGGGTTTCATGACTCCAAAGGTAAAGTCTGTGGCAAACATTTCCGGTTCGTTGATCCCACAAAAAAATTCTGGACTACTGCTGCAGATGACACAATCTATATCGTCTATCGTAAGTCCCGCATCTTCGATTGCCTGTCTTGCGGCTTCTCCCATTAGCTCCGAGAAGTTAACATCTTTACGTTTGAGTTTTGTTTTAGTTTGACCAATTCCAGTAATTGCAACTTTTCTTCCCATGATTATGCCTCCACCACATAAACAATATTTGCCTGCATTCCAAGTCCTGCCGTAGCATGTGAAATAGCAGTCTTCACACCTTTTACTTGCACATCTCCCGCTTTACCGGATACTTGAAGGCTAGCTTCCATTAACCGCGCAAGTCCAGAGCCATAGATAATATTACCGCAAGTTACTCCCCCGCTAGGGTTAACGGGGAGTTTCCCCTCTCTAGTCGTATGACCTTCTTTTAGAAATTGAATTGCCTCGCCTTCCCTGCAAAGTCCGAGAGCTTCATAGAGCATTAATTCCTGGTGCGCATAACATTCATGAACCTCCGCAAGTTGAATTTTATCAGGAGAAATTCCTGCCATCTTATAAGCTGATTTTGCAGCCATTTCCGCGCTTTTAAGCCTGGATAAATCTCTATAGGTTGGATAATACGCATCCGAAATAAGTCCCATTCCAGTTATATAAGAAGCATCTATTTTATTTTCTTTGCAGTATTCTTCGGTTGCGAGTATTAATGCAACACAACCGTCACCAGTTCGTCCCGTGCTTAGCTCTGTAATGGGGCTTGCGATTTTTTTAGATCTTAAAATATCATCGACAGAGTAATCACCTGCTTCCCCTTTCATTATGCGTGGATTTTTAATTCCAGCTTTTCGATTCTTACTGGCAACTTCTGCAAAATCTTTTTCGGTAGCTTTTGTTCTTCCTGAAAAATATCCTGCTTGTATAGCGGCTATCGTATTTGCATCCGCCCCTACAGGACGAAGATAAAAAGGATCAGCACACATTCCACTGAATGCGGATAATCCACATTGTGTCCCTTTAGAGAATCCAGCTACGAGAGCAGTCTTAAACTTTCCAGTTAGAAGTCTTGCGATTGCATAGTGAACAGCCCATGCCCCGTCTCTTTCTACTTTTGATTCTTCTTTCTGAAATGCGCCTGCGGCTTCGACTGTTTGCACATGCTGAATCGAAAGACCGTCTAACACGTCATCACCCGCTTGGATGACTGTATCAATTTGTCCTATTGACATTCCCGCCGATTTAAGAGCTGCCTGCACAGTATAAAAGACAGTATCCTCAACCGCCCAATCCTGGTTCTCTCGCTCAATATGAATTGCGTGTCCTATAATTCCTATTCTCATTTACAACCTCTCTATTTTCTAATATAACCTATTATCATTTTTTCTAGTTCGTTTACTTTTTTTTGAAACATTTCTTTTCGGGGTTTAAAAAGTGCATGGTAAAGTATAAGTCCGTCTATGGAGCTAATGATTACCGTTGCAAGATTTTTGGTGTCTAAAGAATCAATGAATACATTTTGCTTTTTACCTTCGCGCAAAAACTGGTTTAGCCGCACAGCCATTCGTTCAAATCGTTCTGACATACTTTTATTTAAACCAAGTGCCTTTCCTTTTCCGGAAGACCAAAATTCAAAGTGAATCGGAATGATATCAGATAGTGTTTCAATATCAAAAAAAGATTCCTGCAAAAATGCTTTTATAGCTTTTTCAGGATCACTGGACTGAAAGGAAAATTCTTTAAACCTGTTTTCCTGCTCTGAAAAGAAATCACTTACAAGCTTTTGCACAATTTCTTCTTTTGAAGAAAAGTATTCATAGACAGTGCCTTTTCCAATTTTTGCGATAGTTGCTATCTCTTCTACAGTAGCTTCTGCAAAGCCTTTTGTCTTAATCACCTGTAAAGCTGCATTCACAATGAGCTTCTTTTTTTCTTCTTTGTCTACCGGTCTTGGACTCACAAATCCATTTCTATTTATGACCGACCATTCGGTCAACGATAAAAATATTTTTTCTATCAAGCTAACTATTACTTCTAGCCCTGCATACGAGATTTCCTTAATGAGTTTCAGACTCGCTTTAACAAAAATACCTAATATTGGGTATTTACAAAACAAGAAATCTTTCCTATATTAAAGTATATATAAATAGAGGGGTAGAATATGAATAATCAAAATGACTGCGAATTACTTTTGTTTGAAAAGAGTAGAGAACAGGAAACTATTGTTAGCCGCTGCATGCGAAGAAATGCACACATTGAAGATGTGGGCTCAACTTGTCCCAATTGCCCGAACTTTCGAGATTCCAGTAAGGATTTTCTTTTAATAGATGAAGAGGATTAATCGGATCACTCAAATATAAATTAATAGATTAAAGCAAAAATGTTTTAGCTAATTTTTCTGGCGTAATTGGTTTTGAAATAAATAAATCAATTCCAGCTTCAAAGCATTCCATTTTTTCGCTATCCATAGCATTGGCTGTTAAAGCAATAATTTTTATTCGAGGCAAATTATGAGTAGCCTCAAATTGACGAATTTGTTTAGCAGCGTCAATACCACTGAGTTTTGGCATTTGAATATCCATAAAAATTAAATCAAATTTTTCTTCCTGGAACATTGAAACTGCTTTTAGTCCATCTTCGGCAATTCTACACTTATGTCCTCTATTAGAAAGCATTCTTTCAATTACCATTTGGTTAATTGGATTATCTTCTGCGATTAATATTTTTAGAACTCGATTGTTTTTGTTTTCTTGAAAAATTATTTTTTCTTTTTCATCAGTAAGACTTTTACTTTGCAACAAAGGTAAAGTAAGAGTAAATACACTTCCCTCTCTTACTTTTGAGTCTACTTTTAATTTGCCTCCCATAAGCTCAACAATACGAAGTGAAATGGACAATCCCAGTCCTGTTCCCCCGTATACTCTAGCGATTGACGCATCCTCCTGGACAAAGGGCATAAAAAGTTTAGTTATAGTTTCTTCACTCATGCCAATTCCAGTATCTTTTACCTGGATTTGAAGTGTGTAGTTTTCATCCGATTCTTGAAACAGAGAGCTATATATTTCTATTGAGCCTTTTTCTGTAAATTTAATTGCATTCGAAATTAGATTTCCCAACACTTGCTTTAAACGATTTACATCTCCAACTAGATAGAGATTATTTTCTATATCAGTAATGAATTGATAATCGATATTTTTTTCTTTCGCCCTGGGTATAAAAAGCTCAAATACATTTTTTAATGCCCGTGCAGGCTCGAAAGCGACATGCTCAATTTCCAGTTTGCCAGCTTCTATTTTAGAAAAATCTAATATATCATTTAGTATGGTTAAAAGCATATTACCCGAACTCAAAATTGCCTCAACTAATTTTGATTCATCTTGATCTAGATTTTTATTTTTTAATAAATTCGCGCAGCCAATGACTCCATTCATTGGAGTGCGAATTTCATGTGACATCATTGCAAGAAATTTACTCTTTGCGGAATCTGCTGCTTTCGCTTTTTCCAGCGCACTATTTAATTCATCTGTTCGTTTCAGAACCTTTGATTCTAATACTGCATTATTTTCTACTAATGCTTCAATCAATACTGCTAGCATTAAAAAAGATAAAACTGTAACATAAATAAATGTTTGAAGAGAAATGGCTTCTATTGCTTGACCACTTCCATGAGCAGCGAACGGTCCGCCTCCTTCAATCGATTTTATCATTGCGACAGTTGTAATGATAAATAAATTAAGTGAACTACCAAAGACTCCATATCTCCAGGCAACAAGTATTAAAAGAGGATAAAGGGAAAATGGAAGCTCCAAAAAAGAGGAAGCCTCTTCTCTAATTCCAAAAATATGATTACTCCATATAGCTCCCAGTATAACAATGAGAATAATTTCTATTATCCTCAATGGATTTTTCTTGTAAAAAGAAAATGCATTTGGAAGAGAAATAATAAGAGGACTTAAAACTACACAACCAAGAGTGCTTGAAAGAAACCAGGTTTGAAAAATATCATATACATTTCCACCAAACCCATAAACTACTGCAGTTGCCCCAATGATAGCATTTACAACATTGGAAAAACCAAGTGCAAAAATAATAAAAAATAAAAAGTCACCGGGTCTTTTTTGAATTTCAACAGGAGACTTCCTGAAAAAATGTAAAGAGTCAATTGCGAGGGTAACAAGTATTACATCCGCAAAGGCAATTGCTACGTTAACTATCCAGGGAAAATCCTGCTTAAAATATCCAAAGATCAACTTGGTAATAAAAATTAGAATCAGACTTTCTTTACGAAAATATTGAGAAGTTAAAGTAACTACTCCAATCAGAAAAGCTTCTGCAGGCCAAAAGAGCCAAATTTGTTTTGGAGCATAAAAAAAATAATGACCAAAATCCAAACAATACCAATAACCGATGCTTGTGAGGACTGCAGTAAACCATTTCCACTTCGCGGGTAAATTTGCTTTGTATCTTTTTTCTTTATTACCAAACAAAGATTTTTTCTCACTAAAAAAACATTACGACATTTTAATAGGAATGAATTGGTAATTGCAAATCTATTTTTTTATTTTAAAGTTTTTATATAAATTTTTAATGAGCTTTATAAATAAATCTTTCATGCCTTCTACTTCTACCAACAGTAAACTAGAAAGCAATGACTAAATAGGACTAAACCTAAAACGGAAGTTTTATATAATCACTCTCCCCGGGAACTTGTCCAAAAAGATTTAAGTCCTGATTCTTCCATGCAATTTTTGCTGATTGAATTTTATCCTTTGAAGTAGATACGAAATTCCAATCAATGAACCTAGGCTCAGGAAAATTTTCTCCACCAAAAATAGAGACGATAGAATCCTCCAATGCCTCAATTTCCAATTCATTCTCAAGATCGGGTAAAATGAAATTTGGCGCAGTAATTATTTCTCCAGTCTCAGATTTTAAAGAACCTTTTACTATATAAATTCCAAGCTCCATTTGATTTGTTGGGATTCTAACTTTCTTACCTGATTTCAACCTGATATCCAAAAGAATTAATGGAGATTGTATTTTTGTCTGTGCTACTTTTCCAAACAAACTACCTGCTAATAATCTTATATCACATCCATCTAAATTAAATAATGGAAGCTCCTTCTCTTCAATGTGCTGAAAGTCAGGTGGCATATCTTCTTTATCCGCAGGAAGAGCAATCCAAAATTGAAGTCCATGCAAATTAAATCCAGTTTTTTCTAAAGCTTCGTCTGATCTTTCTGAATGAGAAATTCCTCTACCACTTGTCATCCAGTTGATTTCATTTGGACAAATTGCCTGCACTACTCCAGTGCTATCTCGATGAATTAATTTGCCTTCAAATAGGTAGGTTACTGTGGATAAGCCGATATGTGGGTGCGGTAAGACTGCAATCTTTTTGCCAACCGGAATTTTTTCCGGTCCCATATGATCTAAAAAAACAAAGGGACCAACGTTTCGTTTCTGAATTCTTGGGATAACTCTTAGCACTTTTGTTGTGCCTATACTGACTTCTTTGGGTGGAAATATGAGTTCTGGTTTCATTGCATTAGCCTAATCAAGTCGACTTCGGAAGGTCTTCTCTTCCATCGGAATGTTTGGCAAATCGTCCTTTGCCTCTCGGATGAACTGGCTCCGAAGAATTCCAGGACCAACCGCCAAACTGAGTCATTTGAAAATCTCGAAACGCTGCTTGAATCTCTTCAGGAGTATTCATCACAAAAGGACCGTATTGAACAACTGGCTCACTAATAGGTCTCGCTTGCAAAAGTAAAAACCGTGCCTCCTCTTCTCCGTTTTGAATGAGTGCATCTTCGTCTGAAATTAATACCATACTATGATAAGATGAAATTTCTGTATCTGCCACCTTTACTTTAGAGCCTTTGTAAAAATAAAGGCTTCTATTGACTCCTGAAATTCCTGCGGGTAATATCCATTTGGCTCCCGCGTCCATTTTAATCACCCAGATTGCAATTCCATTCTTTGGGTCAGATGCCCAGGAATCAGGTGGAGGAGGAGGAGGTTGTAATCCTCCTAATTTTCCAGCGATAATATCTACTTCTATATTTTTTCCATTTTCATCTTTTGTTTTATATTTTGGAATCGATTCATTCCAGAGCATTGTAAAATGAGGTTTTACAAATTTATTCGCTTTAGGAAGATTTAACCAGATTTGAAAAAGTTCGAGCTTATTGTCCTTATCCTCATTTACTAAAGGAAACATTTCTGCATGTTGCACTCCGGCACCGGCTGTCATCCACTGCACATCACCTGCCGAATAACGTCCAACTGCTCCCATAGAATCAGAGTGATCTACAAAACCTGAGCGCACAACGGTTACTGTCTCGAAGCCGCGATGGGGATGATTTGGAAAACCTGGAATATTTTCTCCATGATACATCCTCCATCCGTCCTTGACTTGAAAGTCCTGACCTATATTACGCCCTGCTAATTTAGATTTATCAGGTCCCATAGAAGCATTTCCCTTTGGATAAAAATCCTCATGGTGAACGCAAAACAAAAAGGGATCTAAAGTCTCCCATTGAAATCCCATTCTACTTATACTTTTAATGATTTGTTTACTCATAGTTATCCCCTGTTCTGTATTCTTATAATCTGATTTATTCGATTGTCCAAATAGTTTAAATAATATAGCCGGAATACCAATGGAAGTAATTCCAAGGATTATTTTCTTTAAAAAATCTTTTCTAGTATTCATAATTACTCACATTATTTTAATTCCCAGTTTTTAGTAAAATCATTTAGGTAATTTCCCTAATTGCGGACTACCCCTATAGACAATCTCAAATTCTCTTGCTACACTTTATCTATTACAAAAAAAGAGTAACAAATGAAAGATTTAGATTCAAATAAAAATTTACACTTCCTTAACAAAAGACCATTTCCAGATGAGAACAAGAAAATTTCTACACAGAGAAATCCCTTGAAATCTCTCGGTGTCTTTGTTCCTACGCTTGTGGTAAGTTTATCAAATCTATGGCAATCTATTCTGTTTATGATATTTTTTTTTCTAATTCCCTTCTCTCTTGTTGCAAAAGAGCGAATCGGTGTAATGGATTTTATAGAGTCAGAAGGTCTTCCCCGCGATACAGGAAAAACAGCGGCTACTCACGCCATCATTGCTCTTTTAGATTCGCAAAAATATACAGTCATCGAAAAGTCTACAGTAGAATTTATTTTAAAAGAGCAAGCCTTACAAAAAAAAGGATGCACTGATACTGACTGTGCGATACAGACTGGAAAGCTAATAGCAGCTAATCTAATGTTAACCGGAAATATAATCGAGCTAAATAAAAAAATTATAGTCTCAATAAACATTCGAAATATCGAGCAGGGAAAAGTAGAATTTTCTGAAACAATGAGTATCGCGAGCTTAAAAGAATTGGAATTCACAATCACAGGGAGTATAGAGCGATTTGTCGCCAAAAAGAATAAACCCTCTCTTCCGAATGTAAAACAAGTATATACCGAATTACCACCATTAACCGATGAACAGCGTTTTGCTGTTCTTGGAACCTATCTATTTCCGGGATTCGGTCATCTGATTGACGGGCAAGCTTTTAAAGGTATGTTTTTTATGTCTGCCTTTATCTACTCTACCTACAACTTTTTAGAACTTACACCTTTAGCAAATAGAGAATCAAGAAAAGATATAATTCAAGATTATAGAGGAGGTATTGCAATACTTGGAACAACTGATACTTACTCTCAATCAGGTAAAAATAATGCGGCTGCGATGTTTGGAATTCTTTACCGGGATGAATTAAAACGCGAATGGGAAATGCACACTAGATCACTGAATAGCGGTTATTTATTATTAGCCATTTTAACGATCATTCATACTGATATGCATTTTACTATCCTTGATAATTATTTTTTAAAATCCTTTCAGAACATCTACTTAAATACAGCTTTAGAAAAAGGAACAAATCCAAATTTTGAGAATCGCAATTTTGCTGCAAGACATGAGCTTACATTTAAATGGAGATTTTAGCATGAAGTTTTTATTTTTATATTTCGTTTTAATCTTTTCGGTTTACTCCAAAGAGAGAATTGTAGTTTTAGATTTTATTCATTCCTCTAATGTTTCGCGAGAAATTGCTGTTAGCTCTAACAAATACTTTGTATCGGAACTTACAAAAACAAATCAATATTCAATTATTGAAAAAACTCAGCTAAGAGAAATATTAAAAGAAATAGAATTCCAACAAACAGGCTGCACTGATACGGTATGTGAAATTAAAATCGGAGAAATGCTTTCTGCGGATAAGATTGCCTCCGGGAATATTATTAGAAAAGATAAAAAATATATCATCACCATCACATTTCGAAATGTGAAAGATAAAAGTCTAGAATTTTCTGAGACAATTGACATCTATGATTTAAATCAATTAGAACTAACAATGAATATCCTCATAAATAAAATAATTCCATCGGACAATATTAATAAAAAACTAGAATCTAGCATAGATAATAAAAAGCAACTCGCTTTAAATAGAACAGTAATTCTTCCAGGTTGGGGTCATTTTTTTATAAACCGAAACAAAGAGGGATTTGCCCTTTCTTCTTTGTATGTAATTAATCTACTTAACTCCATATATAATTTTTCATACAAGAATAAAGAGATAATGGGGGAAACAAAAAAAGAAATACATGACAATAGAGTCCTATATTATTATATAAATCAAAATTTTAATCCTCCGGCGAACAATCCAGTAATCGCTTATTATTTTTTTGCCCTGGGAAATTCTACTATCGATCATAAAACTTCGCATGTCTGGAATGTAAGCCTGGTGAGCGCAACTATAGTCTTTGCTACTATGATAGCCGCAATTGCAGATATTCGATCCATGAATAATGAAACTCAATTCTTTTCCTTTTTAATTCAACCGGAAAAAGACTCATCAAAACAATTGTCCCCAACACCCTATTTTAAAAATAGCACACAAATAGAATTCATTTATACAATGAGGTTTTAACTATGAAGTATATAATCCTATTTTTTATTTTCACTCTTTCAATTTCAGCTAAAGAAAGAATAGTCGTTCTTGACTTTTTGCATTCTAGGAATGTTTCGGAGGCAATGGCTGTTAGCTCCTACAAATACTTTGTATCGGAGTTAAATAAAACAGGAGAGTTTTCCATCGTTGAAAAAAGCCAGATGAAAGAAGTGCTAAAAGAAATCGCTTTCCAACAAACTGGATGCACCGACACTGCTTGCGAAATTAAAATCGGGGAAATGCTAGCAGCAGATAAGATTGCATCGGGAAATATTATTAAGAAAGGAGATAAGTATATAATCTCTGTGAATATTAGAAAAGTCTCAGATAAGAGTTTAGATTTTTCGGAGACGATTGATATATATGATGTAAAAGAATTAGAGCCTACAATGAGTATCCTCGCCGAAAGAATCATTCATCCTGAAAAAATCATTGTAAAGCCAAAGCCTAAAACGCAAGAAGAAATCAAACTAGAAAAAAGAAACGAGGAATTAGCAAGACAGGATATAATGCATAGAGGAGCATTGTTGCGAACACTTATTTTCCCCGGGTGGGGTCATTACCATTGGAATCAAGATGATAGCGGTTCTTTATTTCTCGGTTTTTATACAGCAAGTATTGCATTATCCGGTGTAATATTGCCTGCTATAGAAAATAAAATAGTTAGCGATATAGAAAGAAAAATCACTACCATGGAAAATTTATTTTATATTTACTATCTTCAACCTGGAAATTCGCTAGCGGATAATTTCGTTAAGTCCCTATATCTGGGTGGATGGGAAACTGGTATGCAAAACAAAACATGGGATATTAAAGCAACACGAGTAATTAGTTATATAATTCCGATTGCCATTATGGTATTTGCATTGCAAGATATTCAATCCATTAAAAAAGATAAAGAGCAGGCAATATTCTCGCTTTCCATCAAACCAGAATCCGCCCCCGCATTACGGCAAACTAATTTTTATCCGCAAAAGGGTACGCACTTAGAATTTGCCTATACAATGAGATTTTAACTATGAACAAAAGAATTATTTTTTACCTAACAGCATTTTTACTCAGCGGAGTAATAACATTATTTGCAAAAGTAGGAGACAAGGCACCTTCTAGTTTCATTTTACCGAACAAAGAAAAAACAGAGCACTTACTTTTTAAAGAGCACATTGAAGGAAAAACAGTAATCTTAAATTTCTTTGCAAGCTATTGTCTGCCTTGCAAGGAAGAAATTCCTGAAATACAAAAGCTAGCCGCTAATTACAAAGATGTTAAACTAATCTTCATCAATATTGACGAAGAGAAAGACTTTGCAAAGGTAGAAGAAGTCATTCGCGAGTGGAATATAGAATATCCAGTATTACTCGACCCATACCAGGTAGCAATCAAACTATACGCCAAATCTAAATTAGCCGTTCCTGCTACATTCATTCTAGACAACAAAGGGAAAATTCGCTTTGAAGCAATTGGCTATGAAAAGGACACAATACAAAAAATGGAAAAGGTGCTGTTTAAGATTACCACCGATGGACACGGATGAACACGGATAAAATTTTTTTATTTCTAATTCTGACTCTATTTAGTTGTAATTCAACAGAAAAATCAAATTGGCAGGAGAGGCTAAGGGCAAAAGAAAGTATTCGCTTTCAAATTCCTGTTTTCGAAATAGATAACCTAACTCGTGAAAAAAGAATTTCCCTGTCCAATGAATTTGCTACCATCTTTACAAAGCATTCGGGCTATTCAGCAGTTGTTTTAGATGATAAAATTAAGACTGAATTTATTCATCGAAACGAATCAATTCCATCAACCAATTTTACTATTCAATCCAAATTCTCTCACGGCGTCTTACGTCTATTAGTCGTAGATTTAGAAACAGGAGAAATTCTCAGTTATGGCAAAATGGAATTATCCTCAGATGAAGATCTACCCAAACAATTTGAAAAAGTAATCGAAGAACAGTTACTGAAAGGTAAATAACTCTATTTTTTCTTGCCATTTTAACATTCAATTACTCTAATGAAATAGAGGAATCAATATGCACCAAATGAATTTTTTAGAAGACTTAGTTATGCTAAGCATAGTTGCAATGGGAATTATCATAATCTTTCAGAAGTTTAAAATACCTTCTGTAATCGGACTCATTCTAACGGGAGTTTTGTTAGGTCCGAGTGGATTTAAAATTGTAGATGATATGGCTTTGATAAGCTCTCTATCAGAGCTCGGAGTAGTTCTACTCCTCTTTACCATTGGACTAGAGTTCTCACTCGAAGAATTATCAAAATTAAAACGAATTGTATTTGTGGGAGGAAGTTTACAGGTGATTATCACGATACTCACACTGGGGATAATTACATTTTTACTCTCTCCTTTTATCACATCCCAGATCCCTTTTCAAAAAGCTATTTTTTATGGAATTGTATTCGCAGTGAGTAGCACACCTATCTGTTTAAAAATTCTAAAAGAGCGAAAAGAATTAAATCAGGAGCATGGAAAAATTTCTCTCGGGATTTTAATTTTTCAAGATATTGCAATTGTTCCCCTCATGATTGGAGTTAGTTTTTTAAGTCCGGATGAATCAAAATCAGTCAGTAAAATTGCAAAAGAAATTGGTTTAATGATTTTACTCGGAGCAGGAATTTTTGGAGGATTTCGATTCTTTCTTCCCAAAATGCTTCGCATGATTTCGCATTTGCAAGCACAAGAAGTTTGGGTTCTCGGAGGTCTTGCTCTTTGCTTTGGTGCGGCTTACTTAAGTTATCTCGCAGGACTTTCTCTTGCGTTAGGCGCTTTCATTGCAGGTGTAGTCATTGCAGGATCGGATGAAAGTCACAAAGTCGCAAAAACAATTGAACCAATTCGAGATGCATTTACAGCCATATTCTTTATGTCCTTGGGTCTTTTAATCAATATAAAACTAGAATTCATTCCTCTTTATTTAATTGTAGCGTTAGGCGTAATACTTGTCAAAGGTGCAATCGTTTCCTTCGTTTCCCTACTCCTAGGTTACACAACTAAGGTCAGCATTTTGGCAGGAATGGCGCTTGCACAGGTAGGAGAATTTTCCTATGTCCTAGCAAGTGTTGCTTTACAAAATAATATTATCACAAATGATATTTTTCAAATCATATTAACTGCGATGGTAATTACAATGCTTTTAGCACCTGAGATGATTGCATTTGCCCCAAGACTTGTCAGCAAGGCAGTTCCGGCTATTCGTTTTATACCGCTACACAAACTTTCCATTTACAAAGAACAGATTCCTACGACTCATATAGAATCGACTATTGAGGCGCCTGACGTTTTAATTCTTGGATTTGGAGTCATTGGAAAGAACGTCAGCCAAGTTTTAAAAGCGACCAATATTCCTTTTCGAGTTTTGGAAATGAACTTGAACAATGTCAAAGAAGGAAAAAAGAATAACATCCCCATTTTTTATGGGGACTGCACGGATAACGAGGCATTAACCCGCGCTGGTTTTTTTGAAGCTAAGGCAGTTGTAATCGCAATCTCGGATGAATCCGCAGTAAAGGAAGCAACATCGAAAATGAAAAAATTAAGACCTGATATTTTTATCTTAGTTAGAACTAGATATTTATTGAATCAGGATAAAATAAAAGAACTAGGTGCAGACTTAGTTGTCACAGAAGAGTTTGAATCCTCCATTCAAATTTTTTCCGTGCTCCTCGAAAAGTTTGGATTCGATAAAAGTTTAATTCTAGAACAAGAAGAAATCATTCGTCAAAACAGCACAATCCTATTTGAACCCAAGTAATGTGTATCATTTATAAAAGCTATTAAGATATAGTTTTAATTTATTTGACAAATGTCGATTCTATGCCTATAATCAATATAAATCAAAACCAGGAGATTAAAAAAAATGGCTAGAATCAATGATAGAATTCCTGAATTTACAGTTCAGGCATACCACAACGGAAACTTCAAACAAGTGAGCGACAAAGATGTAATCGGTAAATGGGCAATATTTCTTTTTTATCCAGCGGATTTTACATTCGTTTGTCCTACTGAGTTAGGCGACATGGCTGACCAATACACAGAGTTACAAAAACTAGGTGTCGAAGTATACTCAGTATCCACTGACACACATTTCGTTCACAAAGCATGGCATGATGCAAGCGAGACTATTAAAAAAATTAAGTTTCCAATGCTTGCAGATCCAACTGGAAAATTGACCAGAGGCTTCGATGTAATGATAGAAGAAGAAGGAATTGCAATGAGAGGAACATTCTTAGTAAACCCCGAAGGAAAAATCAAAGCAATCGACATCACTGACGGCGGAATCGGAAGAGATGCAAGTGCCATGCTACAAAAAGTCCAAGCAGCTCAATACGTCGCAACGCATAACGGCGAAGTATGTCCTGCGAAATGGAAACCAGGTAGCCAAACACTCAAACCGGGACTAGACTTAGTCGGAAAGATATAAGAAGATTACCATGGATGACTTTACACTGTCACCTCGAACTGCTTTATCGTGAGAGGTCTATCTGGCAAAGATACTAAGAGATAAACCTATCTGTAAATTTGTCAGATAGACCTCTCACGGCGCAATCTTGGAAGCTGCTAGTTCGAGGTGACAGATGTAGATAAAAAAAATTAAGAGGATAATACTATGTTAGACAACGATTTATTAGAACAAGTAAAAGGGTATATGGAAAGACTACAAAACAAAGTAGTCATTCGTATGAATAAAGACGAACATGAAAAAAGAGAAGAGTTAGAAGAAATGCTAAAAAGCATCGTAAGCACCTCCGACAAATTGGAATTATCCGTATCTGAGGTTCCACTCAGAAGCGGTGTAAGCTTCGACTTTGTAGTAAACGATAAACCGACAGGAATTAGTTTTAGTGGAATTCCAGGTGGGCATGAGTTTTCCTCTCTTATCCTCGCCTTACTTCAATCGAGCGGAGTTCCACTTAAGCTAGATGAATCTCTCCAACAAATAATCAAAAGTTTTAAAACAGAAATGAAATTTGAAACAGTGGTTTCTCTTAGTTGCCACAACTGCCCTGAAGTAGTGCAGGCATTAAACCAAATTTCTATTTTAAATCCAAATGTATCGCATGAAATGATTGACGGTGGAGTATACCCGGAGTTAGTCGCTGAAAGAAAAATTCAGGGAGTGCCAACCATTTACTTAAACGGAAAGCAATTCGGAAGCGGAAAAATGGAAATCTCAGAAATCATAGAAAAGATAAAAGAGATTTCGCCGGTAGACGAATCACCATTATCCCCTGCAATGTCATCGGATGAAATTTACGATGTAACTATTATCGGTGGTGGTCCTGCTGGAGTAAGTGCTGCCATTTATGCTGCTAGAAAAGGACTGAATGTGCTTATGATAGCTGATAGAATCGGGGGACAGGTTAAGGATACGATGGACATTGAGAATATGATTTCGGTCGCGCATACAACAGGTCCGATTTTAGTTAATTCGATGGAAGAACATCTCGGAAAATACCAGGTCAAGATTCGTAAAAATCTAAAAGTAAATTCTATTGCAAATGGCGCTGATTATAAATCACTCGAATTAAACACGGGAGAAATTTTAAAAACAAAAACGATCATCATCGCAACCGGAGCAAAATGGAGAGAGCTAGGAGTTCCAGGGGAAAAAGAAAATATCGGAAACGGTGTCGCCTATTGTCCTCATTGTGATGGTCCATTTTTTAAAGGCAAAGATGTATTAGTCGTTGGTGGTGGTAATTCCGGAGTAGAAGCTGCTCTCGATCTAAGTGGGATAGTAAAATCAGTCACTGTTTTGGAATTTATGTCTGAACTAAAAGCAGATAAAGTTCTCATTGACAAAGTAAATGCTACTCAGAATATTTCTGTAATGACTGAAATTCAAAGTAAAGAAATATCTACCGAAAATGGAAAAGTTAACGGGCTAAGATACATTAATCGCAAGGATAACTCAGAAAACTTCCTGAGAACTGATGGAATTTTTATACAAATTGGGCTAATACCAAATAGTTCCTTTGCTAAAGGTATACTGGATTTAACAAAATTTGGGGAGATTATAATTGACGATAAATGCAGAACAAATGTGCCTGGAATTTTTGCCTGTGGAGATGTTACAACAGTTCCATTTAAACAAATTATTATTTCAATGGGTGAAGGAGCAAAAGCAGGATTATCCGCTTTTGAGTATATTCTTATGCACACAAAGAAAGAAATAGGCAAAGCAGCATGACTTTAGTGCAATTAAAATATGCAGTAACTCTAGAGAAGGTTAAGAATTATGCGATAGCCGCTACAGAGTTACTCATTGCCCAACCTACCCTCAGTTTACAAATTCAAAAATTAGAAAAATCAATTGGAATTTCTATTTTTGATAGAACGACTAATCCAATTTCCGTAACAAACGAAGGAAAAGAATTTCTAAAGCAAGTCCGCGTTGTTCTTGCTGAATCGGAAAAATTGGAATACATGTTTAGTCAAAAAGGCGATTCTATAGCTGGAGATTTACGAATCGGGATAATTCCTACCGTATCGAGTTCACTTCTAATAAAAATTCTTCCGATTATAAATTCCAAATTTCCGGATTTAAATCTTAGAATTTTTGAATTACCTACCAATCAGATTATTCAAAAATTAGAAAACAATGAAATTGATGCTGGAATTTTGGCAACGCCATTGGAAAATAAAAAAATAAAAGAATACCCACTCTATTACGAGCCATTTCGTGTTTATATTCCTTCGAGTATAAAAATTAAGTCAAAGGAAATGTCTATAGAAGATTTGCAAAATTATGAAATGATAGTCTTAGGCGAAGAGCATTGCTTTAGAAGCCAGGCTCTAAAAGTTTGTAAAAATAAGTCTTATGGGAGAATTGAAGCGGGGAGTTTTGAAACCATTAAAAAACTTGTAGACAATAATCTCGGGCTAACACTATTACCCCACTTCGAAGAAGTAACAAACAAAAATCAACTCAGGGACTTAAAAGATCCAATTCCCGCAAGAGAGATAAGCCTGGTAACGAATCAATCCTTTTACAAAATGAATATACTCAAAGCAATTAAAACTGAAATTTTAAATCTAATTCCAAAAGAATTTCACACAAAGAAAAATTATCATATCATGGGAGTGGAATAAGCAGCGTTATTCAATGAATGCCACCTTATTGTAAATGTCTTCGAGAGAGATACTACACTGTATAGTTTCAAACTGGACTGGTTCATCTTCTTTTACATCAGAGAGCAGCCACTGGTTGTTAGCCGTTCGTCTAAAAATTTCGACTTTTTTGTAGTCGGAGGATACTAGCACATACTCTTGCAAAGACTCTAACTCTCGGTAAAGAACAAACTTTTTTCCTCGGTCGTAATTTTCAGTAGATTCAGAAAGAACTTCAACTATCAAACTAGGATTAAGTAAAGTATCTTCTTTTTCATCGTGGTATTTTTCTTCCCCGCATAATGCTGATATGTCGGGATAGGTATATAAACCGTCTGGTCTGACACGAACTTTCATGTCAGAGCCAAAAGCTATACATGGTTTTTTCTCTATTTGTATATTAATTTTGGTTAAAATATTTCCAGCAATGACAGAGTGAACTCTTTTTCCGCCAGCCATAGCGAACATTTCGCCCTTATAATATTCGTGTTTTTCTTCGGAGGTTCTTTCTATTTCAAGATATTCGTCAACCGAAATTAATTTTCTAGCAAGATTTTCCATAGCTCAATTATTTTAAGATACCTAAGAAAATGCAAGCTAAAAAGAGCTTGCTTTCTATTTCAATTTGAATATTAAAAGCTAGTTCTCAACTTTAGAAAAGTTAAATCCTATTCTCCCCTTTGCATCTTCTGTTGACCTGTAACTCCAATCGAAAGAAAATAAGCTGTATGAGTAAAGTATGCCATCATCCGCTCGGCAGAATCAGAGTCGATTTCGGGAGTTTCCGCAAGCGCAGCCTTCATGTGAAGCAACCAGCGATTAGCCGCTTTCTCGGACATATTAAACGTCATATGCCTACCAATGAGCGCAGGATGACCTTTGCGCTCCGAAAAATACATAGGTCCACCCATTCTTTGCATAAAAAACTCTGCCTGGTTTTCGATTGCGTCTTCCATATTTTTATTCTTGAAAATATTCTTAAACCAGGTTTCTTCGTCGTTATAAACTTTTGCATAAAATGTTCTACTTAATTTCCAAAAAGTTTCCTCTCCCAACTTTTTGTAGAGATTAACCTCATCAATTCGCATAGCCTCTTCAATTGTGAGACCTGTTTTTTCTTCTATCAGTGCATCTAAATCTTTCATACTTTAGTTTTAGTTCTAATCAGGCTAATTTGGTAAAGCAAAAAAACATTGGAAAAGTATAGAATAACTATACATCATCTTGCAGTTCCTATTGCGGTTCATGTAGCAGTTCATCTTGCAGTTCAAATATAACTCATTGGGTTTACAACCCAAACTTGAACTGCAAGATGAACTGCAACATAGACTGCTACTTGGAGTAAGCTACACTTATCGGATAGTGAAGGATATTAACCAATGTTACGAGACCTTTAAAGATTACCACTGATGAAGACGATGGACACTGAGCCTGCCCGAATGTGTCATCGTTTTGACATTTGATTTAGGGAACGGAAATTTCTTTTTTCTTTTTCAAAATATTTAAATATAGTCAGTAAAGTAGTTGCTAGAAATAGAAAGAGCTGGTCAATTAAGACTAGGAATAAAACAATCGGAAAAAGAAATGATAGAAATAAAAATCAATGACCCAGAGATTGAAAAAGTCTATGCTTCATCAGAAGAGATTCTAACTCTACTAAGAGGAATCGCAAACAAAGAACTACAAGTTGTTCCAACTGCAAAATCAAATGTATTAGGACTTACAAAAATCAAAGAAGTATTAGAAACTTATTTCAAAGATAAACCGGTTAACAATGCATATCTCTTTGGCTCCTATGCAAGAAACGAAGCAAAAGAAGAAAGCGACTTAGACCTATTAGTCGAACTAGATTATACTTCTAAAATCGGAACTCTTTTTTTCCGTATGACTAGCGACTTAGAGGCATTATTCGCTAGAAAGGTAGATTTACTTTCCTCTGAAGCAATAAACGAAACCATTAGAGAATCTATATTTAAAGATAGAGTGTTGGTCTATGAAAGAAAAAATTAGTGATAAGTTAAGAATTGAACATGCAATGCAAGCGATTCACGATAAGTTGCTGATATAGCGAAAAGGAAGCGATGGAACTACTCTACCTCTGGATTGAAGATTATAAAAACATTCATCACCAGGGATTTAACTTTAGCCCCAAGTATCGGTTTGAGTTTACGCCTGAATTTAGAAAAGAAGCAGACGGTAAGCTTCCGAAAGATAAAGAAGGAAAAGATATTTTTGAAGTCATTGGTGGAACTTTAAAAGATAAGAAGCTTGATTCCATCAATGAAAATTTCTTTGAACCTTCAGAAGAAGTAAAAGATGCTTGGAACAAGAGTGAAAAACTAGGCACTATTACGAATATTACTGCTATCGTTGGCGCAAATGGAGCGGGTAAGAGTAATTTGCTGGATTTTATAAAAGATATTCTTAGAGAGGAATTTGCTATTAAAAAGAATCGTAAGTCTTATCGTTTTGTTTGTATATTCCAAGATGAACAAGAAAATTATCATTATAGCAAAAATATTAAAGTATCCCTAATAACGAACCAACAGCTAACAAAATTTACTGCATCGAGCATTGAATCTTTTATTTACTCTTTTATTTTTTATTCGAATCAATTAACGCCTTACAGAAATGAACAATCTGATCCTCATTTTGAAAAGCCTTTTTCTCTAATTTCAATTAGCCTTCGAGAAATTTTAGAAAAAGAATCATCTTATGAACGAATGAATAAAGAAATTAATACAATCAATCAAAATAAAGGAAAAGAATTTCTGACTGCTTACTTTCTATTAAATCTGAAAACTCATCTTGATTTTATTAAATTTCTAAAGCGTAAAGGAATACAAATAGCATTACCATTTAATCTGCCTGAATTTTTAATTCTCTCTATTTCACCAAATTATAACTTTGCCATCGCTATTAATAGCTCAGAAAATATATTACAAAAGTTTAAAAACTTATTTGAATGTTATACTAAAATAATTTTCGATTTGGCTTCAATATCAAACAAGTATGAGTTAGTTATTCGAAATTTAAAATTAAATCATATAAATAGGATTTTTCAAAGTATTGCAAGTAAGTTTGAAGAAAAACATGATTTAGAAAATAATTTTACCAATTGGGAAAGCTATAAGACAATTTCCCAATTAGACGATAAAATCGAAAAATTTTTAAAACTTCAACATGAAAACGATCCGTATCTACGAGAAAGGATATTACATATTAATTTCGAGAAATTTTTAGAAAAGTTTAAAGAATATTACAAAGATGTCCTCGAACAAAGTGAAATTTATTTACAAGATAAGTTAGGTAACGAAAAAATAAATATAACAGATGTTAACTTCCGTTCTAATCTAGATTTATTTTCGGGAATTTATGAATCTTATTTTGCACTTCATTATGATTATTTCGATATTAGTTGGCAAGGACTAAGTAGTGGAGAGGAAGCCTTTTTATCTATTTATTCTAGATTTTATTCAGCGATAACTCCTAACTTCAGTGAGTATAACTACTATGAAGAATCTTCAAAGATAAATCTCCTAATCCTAATCGACGAAGGCGAAGTAGGCTTTCATCCAGAATGGCAAAGAAAATATCTCAAATACCTAATTGACTTCTTTCCACAGATTTATCATGGAGCACGTACACAAATCCAAATTATCCTCACAACTCATTCTCCGTTCTTGGCATCGGATTTACCAAAGGAGAATATTATTTTTCTCAAGAAAGGGGGACAAGGAGAAATAATAGAAAGCGATAAGTCAGATGCAAATGGAAAATGCATAGTATTCGATGGATTAAAAAAAGATAAAACCTTTGGGGCTAATATCCATACTCTGCTATCAGACGGCTTCTTTTTAAATGAGGGTTTAATTGGAGAATTTGCGAAGGGGAAGATAAATGAAGTGATAAAAGCAATGGAACCTTTATTAAAATATCCGAAAGAAAAAAGAGATTTAGAATATGAAAGTCGTATTTTAGAAAAAGAAATAGATAAGAAATTGAAAGAGACGGAAATTGAACATTTAGATAAAGAATATGAATCTCAAAAAGAAAAGTTTAATAAAGAGAAAGGAAGAATAAAAAAAATAATCGATGCAATTGGGGAACCAATAGTACAAGATAAACTGCTTCAAATGTATTACACAATCGAATCGAAAGATGCAAAGGAAGCACAAATAAAATTCCATCAAGAAAAAATCAGGAAACTCGAAGAAAATGATTCAAATAAAAACAGCTAGAAATAAGTCCTTAGATGAACTAGCGAAGGAACATTTTAATCTTATTAAGAAAGATTTAGAAATAAAAGAAGAGCAAAAAACAAAACTTGGTAATAGTGACTTCTGTAATTTTATTTCAGTTAATTTCGAGAGAATAATTCTTAGTAAGCCATATGAATTCGAAGGCATAATTAAGGAGATTGAAAAAACATCTATTAATTTTAAAGACAAAGTCAATGAGAAGAGAACCAAAAAAGATGTAGTATTAGAAGTATTCTTTTATTCAAAATACGACAAATGGAAACCATATAAACTAGCCAGTGATTTAGGGGTTGATACATGCCCTTATTGTAACCGACAATATATTTCCGTTGCTGGAACAGATAAGGATAAAGGTACGCGATGCGAATTTGATCACTTTTTAGATAAAGCGACTTATCCATATTTGGCGCTTTCTTTTTATAATTTAATTCCAAGTTGCCATGTATGTAACTCGAATTTAAAAGGCTCTAAAGAGTTTAACTTAGGGCAGTATATTCATCCATATATGGAGGGTTTTGAAGAAGATGCAAAGTTTACCTATATTCCTACCGATTACAATGGATTAGTCGGTGGCTTAAATTTCAATATTCAATTTAACCTTTATTCTAGAGATAAAAAACAAAAAATTCTTAACAACATTTCCACATTTAAATTGGAGGAACAATACAAACATAATAAAGATTCAGTAAGCGAACTAATTAGAAAGAAAATTATTACAAGCGGAGCTTACTTAGATATGCTTATGAAGCAGTATCCCGATGCATTTCAAAGTAAAGAAGAGCTTTATCAATTCGCTTTCGGAAATTATATCAAAGAAGAAGATTTCCATAAACGTCCACTCTCCAAGCTCACTCACGACATCGCAGAAGAGTTGGGGTTAATTTAAAAAGAGAGGCAAAATGACATTATTCGACAATAAATATTGGATTGAATCTGCGCGCAAAGAAGGTTGGGATTATGCGGATAATGGATAACATTTTACGCAAAGAGACTAACAATATGGACGTAGGGGTTGTGTAAAAACAAGTGAAGACGGCTCACGCGGAGACGCGGTGCTTGCGGAGAGGATTGATTTTATTAACTCTTTTCTCTGCGCCCTCCGCGTCTCCGCGTGAAAATTTATGTTTTTACACAACCCCTACGTCGTTCAACAAAATCAATATCGTCATTTGTTGCAGGATTCAAATCCGTTTTTACCATGCGTATAAATCAATTACGAAATACTCCTAAAATGCCATTTTGGCAACCACGATTTCATGATCGCATTATTAGAGATGAAATAGAATTGTACAATGTAAGAAATTATATTTTAAAGAATCCAATAATTTGGAAAGAGGATGATTTCTATCAGGATAGAGCATAAATATACCAACTTATTTTGATTTACAATTTTTAGAAGCAAGCTAGTATGAAAACAGGTATCCACCAATCAGACAAAACCAAAAACCCAAAAAAGACTTAATGAAATTATGTTCAATAAAATAAAATCCAGATACAAAGCATATACAGAAGCAAGATTCCAATCCTGGACAGGACTAGCACCGGGGGAAATAACTGTTTACCGTGCAAATAGATTCTTAGTATTTTTACTTATGAGTGGGTTAACAGGATTAGCCGTTTATGGATATAGCTTTTATCCCAAGCTTGCAAGCTTACTCAGTGATGGATTTTTGTTTTTTCATTTTCCCAAGATATTTAATTTAAAAATTCCAGAGCCTATTTTCTTTACGCAAATCGCACAGTATTTTCTAATTGCCTTACTTGGGTTTCACTGGATTAGCCTCGAAATGATTTTACTGGAATATTTCTTTTCTTGTATGTATCTTTCCAAAAGTCAGCGAACGATTATCTTTATAGAAAGTAATCTTTTTAAAAGAATAATTCATATTCTAAAAGAGAAAAAAGTCCAGCACGAGCTTGAGGATACTCTAATTACCCGCATCTTTGGAATTGGGACTTTGACTTTGCATCTTGGAAATGGGGAAAGCTGGAAGATTCGTTCTATTAGCAAAGCGCGTGTTGCATTAAATGAGATTATTAGTTTTGATAAGAAATGACGACTTGGATGCAATTGCTGGTAGAACAGGCATCATTGCCTGTTTCATGGACAGGCAGGGATGCCTATCCTACCGTTTGCTTTTTTAAATGACAATGAATACTAAGAATTTTTATGCAATCTTATTTTCGATTACTCTAGGTGTATTCTATTTCCTACTCCTATTTTCAAATCTCCAAAGACAACTAGACCACGATCAAATTGTATATACAAACAACATCCGATCTTTCTTTGTAGGCAAACAGTTCGTAAACCCTCATCACCTTCATTTCGAGCCGACTGGATTTTACTTTCATAAATTTCTTACAGAGCACTTCCCTGATTACCTGGGAACAAATCTAATGTTTCATTTACGAATACGCTCCCTACTCTTTGCTTCTATTGGGATTTCAGCCTGTTTTCTATATCTGTATTTACTTACTAAAAAATATTTGGTTGCATTTATTGCTTCTATTGCAATCGGGTTTCAACACGGATACTTATCTTATGCCGCTAAAAACGATACGGGAATTTATCCTGCTAGCTGGCTTTTCGTAATGCTTCTTTCTGGACTTGCTGTTTATCACAGCCGATATTCTATCTATATGTCTTGCCTTGCCGGCTTAGCGTTATTTGCCGGTGTGATGTTTCATGAATATATGGTTGGTTCTTGCGTTGCTCTATTCATTGGCTTACTTTTACCCGATTCTATTTTTAAATGGAAAATTCCGACTGCATTTGAAAAATTAAAACTCTCTGAAAGTAAAATAGAAGTTAGCCTTATAAAACGATATATCTCGCTATTCTTTTTATTTTTATTTTGCTTTGTTCCTACTGCTTGGTGTTATCTCTGGGGTGGACGAGTGGTCTGGCAATTGGAATACAACGAAGCACTTTATAGTTTTCAAAATTGGATATTTGGGTATTTGGTTGGTTCTCCCTATGGTCGTGCGATTACTAAGTATATACCGGAATATTCTATGCGCGGTTTTACGGATGCGTTCTTTGCGAGAACAGATGGAATTCAGTACAATGCTTATACAGATTTTCAATTCCAACTGACTTCGTTCACAAATCCTGTTGCAGTTACTCATACTTTGCTTCCCATTTTTATATTAGCATTTATTCTTATTTTACTTTTCTTTTTCTTTCCACTCATCCGATTCTACGGAAGGAATTTTTTTATTCTGAGCCTTCACTTTTTATTTTTTCTATTTATTGGAGTAGACATCGAGCCGCATTATTTTGAGTTTTGGATTATACCCGCACTCCTTTTTACAATCTTCTTTGCCCTCTTCTGGAATTTCCTCGCCGAGAAGGCAAAGGACTACTTTGTATTAGCCCCTATCCGCACTCTAGCAGGAGTTGGTTTATTTCTTTCTGCCCTACTCGTATCAATTCACAACTACCAATATGAATTAATCCTTCACTCTCGCAATTTTAAAACCGAAGGTGTCTACGGCAAAATAGGCGAAACCCCGATTGAATATTTCAAATCATCGGTTAATTATAAGTATCCGAATGAGCCGTATAGAGAAGTGGATTCTAAACTGATTACCACCGATGGGCACCGATAAAAAAACGATAAAAGATACGATGGATGATTGGATATATTGATTGCAGAAAATGTGTGATGTTTTTTTGGTAATATATTTAACGATTCATTATATGCTTTATAAAGGTAACAATAAAAATAGTTTTAAGAAATCGCTTAATCCTTCACCATTTTTAATAAGCGAAATATTTATGGTGACAGGATTCGGTTTTACTTCTATTAGTCCTATTTATAAAACCAAAACTGCTCACAAAGATTACAAGCTAAATACAACTATACGAAAAATTCGGCAATGAATATCTCGATATTCAACGTTTTTCTCAATGTTAATTCTTATTGACTAAATGTATTAAAATTAATTATGTAAAATCTATTCTAACATTTTGCATAGCCAAGGCGGATAACGTTATGGAAATTTTTAAAGAGTTAATTTCTCAAAATCCAATTGGAATTTTAGTCTGGTCACAGGCTGGATTAATAAAGTATACAAATCAATCCCTGCTTGGTTTGTTAAATTATAAAACATTTCCGTCCAGTTTAAAAAATTGTGCGAGTGAAGAATCAAACCAGAATGAATTAAATATCCTTAAGTCCTTGCAAAACTCTCATAAAAAATTTAGAACTTACACAAAAGAATTTTTCTCCGAAAACAAAGAAACTATTAAGCTTGATGTAATGACAAGCCAGGTGTCTTACGAAGGGGAAACTTACTATTACTCGCAAATAAGAAAACATAAACCAATCACGACTATTTCAAAAACAGAAACTTTAAAAAAGCAAAATGAGGTTCTACTCAAATTAACAAAAAGCGAAACGATTGACAGCGGGGATTTAAAAGCATCCGTAAAAGAAATCACTGAAGCTGCTACAAATGCACTTGCCTGCCAGCGCTCTAGTGTTTGGTTTTACACAGAAGATAACCAATCCATTCTTTCTATGGATTTATTCCAAAGTAATAATTCAACACACACAGAAGGCGCTGAGCTTTTTGCTAAAGACTTTCCTGCTTATTTTAAATATCTTTCTGAAGAAAGAGTTCTTGGTGCGGATAACGCGCATACTGACCCGAGCACTCATGAATTTAGCAAAATATATTTAACTCCACTTAACATCAAATCGATGTTAGACGCTCCTATTCGCCTTCACGGAAAAATGGTAGGAGTCATCTGCAATGAAACCGTTGGCGAATTTAGAAACTGGACGCAAGAGGAATTAAATTTTTCGGCGTCTCTTGCAGATTTAATTTCGAGAGCTATTGAAGCACAGATTCGTAAAAATGCAGAAGATGAAATTAAACAAATAAATGAAAACCTTGAATTAAAAGTAGAAGAACAAACAAAAGAAATAAGGGAATCATTAAATCAAATTACCAAGTTAAAAGAATTTCAAGACGGAGATTATTTTTTAACATCTCTAGTTTTAAATCCTCTCATAGGAAATAAAAATTCTTCTAATATTATTCATACAGATTTTATTGTGAAACAAAAAAAACAATTTCAATTTAGAAAATCGTCCGGACAGATTGGTGGAGATTTTTGTATTACTGATACACTTAGTTTTCAGAATGCCGAAAATCGTTATGTATTTTTCCTGAATGCAGACGCAATGGGAAAATCAATGCAGGGAGCAAGTGGAGCGATTGTCATTGGAACCGCCATTTTAAATATTCTATGGCAAGCTAAGAACAAAGGTATATCGAACTTATCCGCAGAAGAATGGCTTAAATTTACAGTTTTAGAATTAAATAATATTTTTCTAACCTTTGACGGTTCTATGATTGTTTCTGCTTTTTTTGGATTGATAGGTGAGACTAATCGTGATTTGCTTTTCAGTAATTTTGAACATCCGCAGGCAGTTCTTCTTAGAGATGGGAAAGCAAGCTTTTTAGAATTAAACAATCAAAATCCCAAGTTAGGACTCCTTTCTGTAAATACAATTCCGATTGAGCGAAAATTTCTACAGTCAAATGATATCCTGATTATTGGAAGTGACGGAAAAGATGATATCGAACTCAGCTCTAATAGCGAAGGTCGATCTATCAATGAAGATGAAACAGCAATTTTAGAGCTTATTGAGAAAAGTGAAGGAAACCTTAAAAAACTAGAAATGCTTCTAGAAGAAAAAGGAACTCTCATTGATGATTTATCTATCATGAGCATAAGCATTTCCTAATGAGGGGAACATTTCCCCGCTTTTGGCTTGACGCGAAATCCCTTTTTCGAAATGATTTGTTTAAAAAAGGAACGCCAAATGCAAAGTTTTATTTCAAATCAAAATACAAAGACATTCAAAAGAATTTCATTCTTAATTTTACTTGCTAGTTTTATTTCTTGTAGCTCAACAAAAGAAGAAGTAAAAGACACTAAAGACCTAAAGATATTTTATCCTGCGGGGCAAAAAGAAGTTATCCTCGATGAGAATGGTAAAGAGGTTCAGATTACATCTCGCGACCCGGAACTATTCCAGAAAGATTCCAAGAACTCGGATGAAGTATTTCGTGTAGTGCTCTCAAGTGAATCCTACCAGGTTCGCCAGATTCGCAAATCTGAATTCATTAAACGCAAACCAGACCCCGGTGGAGATTCCATCATCATGGAAGAATTACTCAAATACAACAAAAAAGATTTCGTCGATGACGGGATAATATCCGTTAAACTCAACGCCAAGACCGGTAAAATGGAAACCATCAACACAGACCGCTCTACTCGCATCCAGCAGCTACTCAAGATTATCTCCAACGACGCCACCCGCTGGACTCTCGAACACAAAAGCACAGAAGAACCAACTGTCACCAAGTATCTCATTACATATAATGTTGTTTTAATCAACAAATCCAATCGTGATCAGATTAAAGAAGAATTAAAGAAAGAAGTGAAGAAGTAAGCTTTCCCCTTTTTAAAAGGGGGACTAAGGGGGATTAGAAGAACAAAGGGAGAACGGGGGATTTTTCCGTCGAACTACGTAATCCCTCAAACTTTTTTTGCACATAGTTTCGCTTACTTGACCTAGTTCAGGTAAGGAGAAACTTATGCAAAAATATACAATTCTATTTCTAATTTTACTCTTATTTACCTGTCGTAATAAAAAAGTCAAAAAAATCTGGGAGTTTCCAACTAAGACAAATTCGGAAGCGTTCTTTTTTAGTTATGGAGCAAAGGCAGGTAGCGAGCAAGAGGTTAATCCAAATATACCTCCTAGCTGGGGACCTTCTCTTAAAATTTCTGAGACGACACTTTGCATCAATTCACAGGATGATTTTTTTCGCTCAAAAGAATATGGCCCGAGTCTTGGATTCTGTGTAGAAAAAACTCCAGACAATGAGTCTTTACTCAAATCTGCCATCGAGACATTAAATGAATTAGACGAAACTAAAATTCGACCCGATGGATATGTAATAGATGATGGAACAAAAGCTCATATATATTTTCTAAGTTTAACTGAGATTGTAAATGAAATCAGTAAATCAAGTTCGCGTCATTTCTTTTTAGGGGATAATCGACTGCATACCGCAATCGAGAAGCGGATGGATTTGAATTTTGAAAATCATAAATCAGTCCAGGGAATTCGAGACCATAGAATAGAAACTAGTTTTTCTCTTCCTTATTTTTCCGTTTATGCAATCGATGGAGTTTATAAACTCATTTTTCCGCCAATGGAGACGGGCATTCCAAGAGCCCAATACCATTATTTGGTCTTTGAGCTAACCAATTTTCCTGAATTTGTTTCTGCATTTCAATCTGTATTTACAAGGTTACAATCAATCAATGACATATGGAAAGCAAGTTGCAGTCGCGAAAAATTAGAAATCACCGAAGTCATGGGATATGCATCCGGCTCAACAAAACGATATATCGAATGGACTGGCTCAAAAGAAAATCCAAACTGTATTGAATCTGTAACTCTCTCAATCGCTGGTAAAAAAATTAGCGTCGATACAAATTCACCCTTCTTGTTTCCGGGAGCTATAAAATTATTTGTAGAAGAAAATTCTCTCCTACAAGGAATCGTTTTAAAAGATGCAAACTGGAAAGATTTAAAAAGCTCAACCAACCTTCAACTCACTTCTTATGATACGACGGATACCTGGGATTTACCGGAGAATGTAACTTTCAACTGGGCAGAAGAAGAATTTTCCCTAAAAAGAAAAATGAATTCCTGCGAGTGGTCAGCTTCGATTATCCGCAATGCAAATCTTTGCGGAGACCCTGGACTAGAAATGGACAGCGCTGCAATCCCTGGTTCTATTCCAGTCAATAATCAGTGTAAACCAGAAGATTTCAAAATCACTGAAATAAATGCGCACGGTCTGAGACCTGAAAATCGAATAGAAAGATCGGGAAAATTTTTAGAATTAGTTTATGTAGGACAAAATGATTGTAAGCCACATTCAATGAGCATGCAAGTTGGAACCACAAGAGTTCCTCTCACTTTCGCAAACAAAGAATTAAAGCCGAATTCGATTTGGGTCGTAAGTGATGGACGACATTTAACAGGAGTTACAAATTTAATTAGAAGAAACCTAGACTTCCTGCAATGGCAACATCCTATTATCCTTCAAAATTCTACTAGCTCTAAAGTTCTCTGGAAGGGATTAAAGCCCGATGAAATTTTTATTCCGGAGTCAATGAACGGAAACCTTTTTTCAATGTCAGTTGTAGATGATAAATTCTTTCACCATTCTATCCAAAAAGGAAACCATTTACAGGCAATCTTTAGATCTTCTCATCAAATGAGTCCGGGTGAAGCTAATCTAAATACTCCGCAAGATGCTACCGGCGAATTGTCAGAAGTTTTATGGGCGGGAGGATATAAAAATTCTATTTCTATACTAGATGAAAAATTCATTGAAATAAAAACAAAAGGAGATGGGACATTAGAATTAGAAGTAATTCCAAACGGAAAACTAACCCGCTTTTTTATTCCTATTTCTAGAAACGATGCTTTTACTGTCCTGTCAAAATCTTCTCTTCAATGCTTTCCGAATGCGAGATCAATCATTAGCGATAAATTGGCATTATCCGATGATATAACAATTATTCGTCTAAAAGCAGAAGGCAAGCAAGTAAATGAACTCAAATACTTTCCCCAAAGAGGAGAAGGGTTTAATAATACAGCGAATAAAATTAGAGCAAGCTTTGTAAACACGGGAACAAATTTTCTATGGAAATCATCTACTCCCACTATTCGTTCTTCCATTTCCACAGACTGCCAGAATCAAGTATATGCAACACCGGAAGCTCTAAATGAATTTGAACCATTTTTAGCAGATGAAATCTTTGAATATATTTCTAACGGAAAATTCTACTTAGCCGCTTCTAGTTTTGATCAACACCTACCCTATAGTGTGAAGTTATATTCCCATTTGCCACAGGAAGAAGGAATCCTTCCTCTTGAAAAAATCGGAATTGCGAATCTTCTAAAGCCTGTTGTAAGTTACCTCTCAACAACGGGGCTCATCTACCAGAGATTAGAAAATTACTCCGATCTAAAGCTCTACAATAAAGACGGAGTGTTTATCGAGGGGATAATGACAAATCCTTTAAATCCTCAAAACGAATGGATTTTATTTTGTAACCGCGGAAAACTTCCAAGAGATTTAGCAGAATATGAAATTCAAGATGAAGACTCTGTCGATCAAATTGACTCTTATTTTAAAAGAAAAAAGTTTAATCTCCCATCGGGTCTATCGGCTCCCAATTTCGTTGGAAATTCTACTATTCTAAATCCAGGTCAATGTGGATACCTCGTAGACCCGGAATCTTCTCTTCTAAATTTAAAACCAATGGGTTTAGCGCCAACTCTTGTGTTAACCGTTCGAACGACTTCGACTATCGGGAATGGAATTTCCTCGGAAGAAGCAATTGACCTTTTCAAAATAAAAGGAGCAGAAAGAATTCATATTCATTCTTTTGGAAATCGATATTCCCATGCTCCTTTTACAATACCAGTCACCACAGATGAAATTATACTTCTTCAAAACGGGAAACGGGGAGAGGGGAAATATGATTATGAGGTTCTAAAGTGGTAAAGCTCGGATTACTCTTATTATTCGCTACTCAACTGAGTGCAGAATATAGAGTAGATATGATCTCTGGATACAAAAGAGCCATTGTAGATAAAATCGAAGCAAATAAAACTGTGACTACTGAATCTAGATACTCGGATAATTTAGTCGCAGTTCATGGTAATTTTTCGGGCTCAAAATCTAACTTCGAATACAAAGTTCATTTTATTTTAAATAAAAGGTTTAACGACAAAGACTATAAAGACATTTTATATCTAGGGGATAATTGCTATTTACTTTTACCCGTAAAAAAACTTCAATTTACCTTTGGTAGAAAACTATTTCCTACAAGTCCTTTTGAAACTAGAAATTGGAAAGATGGAATGGAAGGCTTCGGTGTGGAGACACAAGTTTCAAATGTATTTCGCTTTCACGTTTTCTTTGTTGATTTTTATAGAGGATATCCCCTATTCGAAAAGTTTTTTCTTTATAAGAACATTGCGGATGACGTTCAAAACGGAGAAAGATTTCGCCATGGACTTTCTTTAGTGTATCAAAAAGAAAATTTTTACTCCAAGTTTCATTTTAGTTATATCAACCTGGGGAATTGGGGGAATGGAACAAAAGATGATTTAAAATCACAACCAAAAGGTGATTCTGATTTTTTATACAATGCAGTCTTTAGTTTATCTAATAGGGGAAAATATTTTACTTCTGGAATAGAGTTTCAATTAGCTCGCGGCCTTGATAAAACTCAGTCCAATACAAATCGAAAAGAAAAATCAATTCCCGTTTCCGGTGAGCTAATTCGTATTTACTTTGAGTCTTATCTAAAATTTTTACAAACTAGAATAGAACTCTTTTTACCTGATTCTGACAAAAAGAACGCACAGGGAGAAGTTCTGGAAAGTGGATTCATTGGAATGGGAAGCTTTCCTGGAAATGCATTTATCTTAAACCAGGAGCTTAACTACTATCCATCCGGCTGGATTACTCCTAGCGGCTTACAGAAAGTAGACTCAATTTACAACGGTCGAAGAAATTCTTTTTGGGCTCATGGATTTTTAAGTGCGAGATTGGAAGACGTATTCTTTATCTTGCAGGGAGATCATTTAACTCCAAGAAAAATCGCTGGCTCTTCGACTGGAAATATTTCCCTAAAAAAAGATGACTACGAAAATTCCTTTTTATTTGAACTTACCGGCTCCATACGATACGATAGACGAAACATAGATGGATTTTTTATACAGTTTAATATTTCTAAACTGTATACTTCAAAAGATATTTTAATAGATGGGACTTCTGCTTTTTTACAGGGGGGAATTCTATTTTGAAATTTTCGCTGCTTACCTATTTAAATCTTTATTTTGAGAAAGGCATTTCCATTGCTTATGCCCTGTATTCTCTGGGTTCCCTAAATTCTGCCTTTCATTTCATGGGTTGGCAGGATAATTCTAAGATTATAAAAATTCGCCAAATTGCAAACTTAAAAAACTCCAATCGACTAATTTTACTTGTTATACTTCTTATTTTATTTTCCTGCACAGGAAATAAATCAAAGGACAAGCGTTTACTTTTGAGTTTGCTCTCAAATTCAGAAAATTCTGTAAAAGCATATTTCTCTTATCCAGGACGATTCACGGACACTGTAAAAAAAAGAGAAGTAATCGAAAGTATCTTAAATATCATAAATAGCGCAGAGTATTCTTTACAAATTTATGCTTACTCTTTTAATAATCCCGAAATGATTTCCGCTCTAAAAGAAGCTAAGAAACGAGGTGTTAAAATTGAAATTGTGGGAGATAAGGACCATACCTATGAATTACTAAAAGAGAATGGGTTTACTATAAAAGACTGGAAACAATCCGGACTTCATCATATCAAAGTAATTTTAGCGGATAATAAGACTTTGTTTACAGGAACAGGAAATTTTTCAAGACAGGGTCTTACAAATGACTGGAACGGTTACATTCAATTAGACGTAGATAAAATAAATCGCTCCAATACTTTAGATTTTTTAAATGAAAATTATAAATTACCTGTGCTTGACACGAATGGAATTTCTTTTATCAGCTCTCCCGAAAATGGGTATCTAAGTCAAAATATACTTTTAGAAAAAGTAGAATCTGCAAAAGTTTCCATAGATTTTCTTATCTTTGATCACTTTGATGGAGTTCTAAGCCATGCCCTGCGAAAAGCAAGCGAGCGTGGAGTAAAAGTTACCGGCGTTTACGATGCACCCGTAGACGAGGAAGGCGAATACCTGGCAGATAATTTTTATGGTGTAAGTTCAGAAATTTATAAAGATGGAAATGAGGACATAGTAGAGACAGGCTCTTTTCCGGAAGGTGGACTTCTACATCATAAGAGCATGATTATTGACGGTAAAATACTATTATCCGGTTCTTATAATTATTCAACAAATGCCAAAGACTCTAACCGAGAAATATTATTCTATACAGAAAATCGAAATTTAGTCCAGGACTTTCAAAAAGAATTTTACCGCGTAAAAGAAAAATCCTATCCTGTTCCTAAACTTAAATTATACACTTTTGCAAATAAGAAAATTTTAGACACAGGAAGTATATCCGGGAATACTCTTTGTTTGCCGGATAATATAAATTCTCCCACAATTGAATTAGGTAAAGGAATCTGGAAATCCTATCTTTATTATCCAAAAATAAAGAACACAAAGTGTATTTCCCTTGGTAATTATGAAAATATTTCTTCCGGACTGACGCATGCAAGTAAGTCCGATTTTTTTTCGCTCGATTCCATTTGGGATTCTTATCAAGTTTATGATAGAGATTCTAACATTTCTTATCATTTTAATTCAAAAACTCAAGACCCATTATTTTATTCAGACAAATTAATAATTCCTAAGAACCCACTTTATCTAAGCTTTACTTCTTCTAGAGTTTATTTTGAAATGAAAGAATTTTTACCGATTGTGGGTCGCAATATTTATTTTTGGATTCCAGGAAAAGAAATTCGTAAATCTAAAATAGAACAGATTCCTGAAAGTAAAGCGGGGTATACGGCTATTATCCCAACAACATCCAGTGAGAGATTTTATGCAGGAGTATGGATTGAATCCGAAGATGTATTTTATTTTTTTTGCTACCAGGAGAGAACAAGGGCAAATCGAAACTCGTTTGATTTTATTCTAAACCAACTGTATTTGGACGGGGGTAGAAAAAATGCAGAGGGGCAGGCTTGTATAAAAAATGACTGAAATTACTACATTGCACCACGACCCTCAGGACTCGGCAGACGGTATAAAAACCCGATTTCTCTGTGACTCTGTGCCTCCGTGGCAAAAGTGCCTAAATAGCCCATTAAACCACTATTAATTCCCATTTTCTAGGTCTTACATTATTTTTTAGTTCCAAAAAACCAATAAAACAGAAGTCTAGTAGTTACAGCCATGAACAAAAGCAGCACACGTTTTTTTGCCAATTCATTTGGACTTAGAATTCTTCCGAATATCATTTTATGCCTTTCTCTTGGTTTTTTAGGCTCATTGTTTTTTAAAAACGCCTACTTAGAAATAAAACTTTTAGAAAATGAAGATGTATTCTTCCAGGCTGCCAAACTAGTTCTTGGTTTATCTTTCATGGCTGGGTTTATTTTAAAACGTTACTTGCAGGGCATACGAGCTCTCTATCTTGAATATTCTGTCCTCTTTCTTTTGATCGTGGAAATGATAACCCTCAATGGATTCTCTTCTGGAATTTTACAGGTCGATTATATTTTTTACACCGATCTATTTTTATTTTTCGCAAGTTTAAATGCACTTGTCACAGGAATGCTTGGTGCACGTTTAAAAAACTTTAGACTCTGGGGATTTTTAGCCGGAGGAACCAGTTATATTATCTATGCCTATTTGAATTCTGAAATTGTTATAAAAGCTGAAAATTATTTAATGCCACTGGTATTCGTTATGGCATTAGAGCTGCTACTTTTTTCAATCATTCCCAAGTCTCATAACGCAGGAAGTAAAACGAATCCCAAAACCTATTTGATTAATGATGTATTCTTTTACTCCTCCCTTTCCCTATTTGTATGTCATTCTATTTTATATTATATGAATATGAAAGCACCGGATTCTTTTATCCTCGGTGCAGGCATTGGTCTTTTATTTTTTAATATTATATTTCATTATGGATTATTTAATACAAAAGTTCGATGGAAATATTTCGCCGGTAGAGTAATACTCATTGTTAGCCTCATACTCACTATGCATTTATCCAGATTTGAATTGGCCAGTGGGATTTTACTTTTCTTAGATACTGCTTGCATTGCCATTTACCGTCCGAGTAAAAATAAATTAAACTTAATAATACTTTCAATACTCGGTGGCATTGCGCTTTATGCCATTACTCATTTTCTAAATATTTATTATTTGAGATATGAGTTTCGATATTCGTTAGTATTTTTGTTTATACTTTTAGTATGGACTCCAATGCTCTTTGTAAATTCTATTAAAGTAATAAACAAATTTTTTACTGTTCTTTTAAGTTTTGCATTAGCGGCTTATTTCTTTTCTCCCCTGCCCTATGATTATAAAATGAATTTCGTTAAGACTGAAAATTTTAAACCAATTCCGTTTCTACTCAGTTCGGTCTCACTCAACGAAGAAAATTTTGTTTTTTTTAGCGTAAATCTTCCCTTTAAAAATCAAGATACTCTACCCAAAAAAAATACCTTTAGAAATAAAATTATTGTTCTCGGACTTGGAGAAGGACTCGAAACAACTCTTACCTATTTATATCATCTGAATAAGAACGGTTACCCGTTCATCATTTTTCAAGATAAAAACGCAAGACAACTTACCAATAATTTAATAGAATTTGATTCCATAGAATATCCACTCTTTAGAATTTATTTTCCTAAAAATTCTATTCCAGTATTAAAAGAAGAAAAAGAAAATCGAGCAGTAACTCCAAGTTGGGAGATTCAGCATATTGAAACAAGGCTTAGTGGTCTTGAAAAAAACGAAGAGATTGCAGATACTCTATCTAACTTAATCAGCTATTCAAGTGGAACTTTAAATGAGACAGCTCAAAAATATAGATATAAATTTTACCTTTCTTATAAAGCTTATGCCGAATATTATTATAAAATAGGAGACTTTGATAGGTCAGTTCAAATGGCTGCCCTTGCATTTCGCTTTCAAGTGGTAGAGGATAATCTACTCGATACGGCTTACAACGCTTTGCTCCGTATCACTACTGAAAAAGATCAAATTCCAGTAATGAGAATTTTACTCACTAAAAATAAATACAAAGAGCAAATTATAAAACGATTATACCCGATGCTTCTCACACTGAATAAAAAAGAAGAAGCATTAGAAAGAATAAATGAATTAATTGAATTCTATAACAAAGATGCTGAATCCCGAGCAGAAGAATTGAAAAACTTAAAAATTGAAAAAGCTAAAATCTATTTACAATTCTCTAATATTAGAGAAGCAGAAGAAATTATTAGCGTTGAGTCTAGAAAAAATAATGGCTCTGTTATCTGGCAAAAACTTTTAGCAGATTTAATTGCTTTAAAAGAAAGCGTTTATAGAGTTCCCACAAATCCAGTGGCTAATCCAAATACTACCCCGAGGAGTCTCGAATGATACTTACAACCTACTTAGGAATTTTTTTAGCATTTCTCTCTGTAATTATTGCTATCCTTCTAGAAGGTGCTCATATTGGAGCGTTCTTTAAACTATCCGCAATCATATTGATTTTAGGTGGAACGCTTGGAGCAACCATTGCAAGTTTTTCTGTTACACAGATACAGGCAATGATGGTTATCCTCAAAACGATAATAAGTCAAAAGAACAATATAAACTTCATTGAGCTCTTTATTAAACTATTAGAAAAAACAAGAAGAGACGGACTTTTATCTTTAGAAGATGAGATAGAAGAAATCGACAATGAGCTAGCTCAAAAAGGGTTACGCCTAATCGTAGATGGAACAGATCCGTCTACAGTTGAAGAAATATTATTTGAATGGTCCGAACAAAAGCAAGAAGTAGAAATGAATTCCTCAAAAATTCTAGAAACTGCAGGTGGATTCTGTCCCACGATTGGAATTATCGGAACCGTAATGGGATTAGTTCATGTATTGGAAAATCTAGGAGCCGGAACTGCTGCACTCGGAGAAGGAATTGCAACTGCGTTCATAGCAACCTTCTACGGAATTGGATTTGCCAACCTTGTTTTCCTTCCCATTGCAAATAAAGTAAAGGCATTTTCTAGAACAGAGCATGAGAGGAGACAGGCTGTTATCCGCGGACTTCTTTCTATTCAAGCAGGGGATAATAAGCGTATTATGCTAGAAAGAATGTCCCCGTTTATGGATTTATAATTTTATTCAATGCAAACTCTGGATTTTACAATCCTTGAAACTATTTTTATAGGTCACAAGCATAGTATATTCAGAGCAGAAAACAAAGAGCAAACAAAAGTAATTCTTAAAGTTTTTACAGCAGAACACCCAACAGAATCGGAAATTCTAAAATTTCAAAATGAGTATAAAATTTTAGAAAAACTAAAACATATAAAGGGTGTAGCCGAAGTATTGAGCTTTGGTATATATAAAGGAAAATATGCTTTAGTATTTAAGAATTCAAATGGACGAAGTCTAGGTCAGGCAGAACCAAAAAAATTTCCACTTTATACTTTTTTCAAAATCGCAAAATCAGCAGTAACCGCTCTGGATAAAATTCACAATCAAAGAATAATTCATACAGATTTAAAACCTTCGAATATACTCTTTGATCCCGAAACAGGAAATATTGAAATTATAGACTTTAGTTCCAGCTTTGAAATTGATTCGCCTCTTTCGGTAGCAGAATTAAATGATCAGAGCGAGGAAAGTTTAACCTATACATCTCCAGAACAAACAGGTCGAGTCAATAGAAGTATCGACACACGCTCGGATTACTATTCAATTGGGGCTACTTTCTATTATCTACTCACAGGTAGACCCCCCTTCATAGCAAGTGATCCTATGGATATAATTTATAGTCATATCGCCAAAGATCCATTACCCCCTTCTGCCATCGAAAGAAGTATACCAGAAAACCTCTCTAAGATAATTCTAAAACTCTTAGCAAAAGACCCAGAACAAAGATACCAAAGTTCTTACGGGATATTATATGATTTAGAATGGATTAGCTCAGCTCAGCACAATAAAGATAATTTTATACTTGGCAAAAAAGACTTCTCTTCCGAATTTCATATTCCTGAAAAGATATACGGTAGAGAAAAAGAAATTAAAATTTTAGTTGATGCTTTTTATAAAATGTATCAGAACGGAAAACCAGAATTATCCGTAATTACTGGCACAGCCGGTGTAGGTAAATCAGCATTAGTCAAAGAAATTTATAAGCCTATTTCTGCTGCCCGCGGATATTTTATTACGGGAGAATATGAACAGTATGCTCAAAGTCTTCCATTCAGTGGATTTATAAAAGCATTTTCTAATTTAATAAGAATTTTATTAACAGAGTCACCGGAAGAAATCGAAAACTGGAGACTAAGGATACAATCACAATTAGGCGATAAAGCCCGTATCATGACCGATGTAATTCCCCAGTTAGAATTAATCATTGGAAGTCAACCCGAAGTATTATCTTTAGAGTTACAGGAAAATTCCAATCGGTTTTACGCAGTCTTTCAATCTTTTATCAGAGTATTTGGAACTTTAAATCATCCCCTGGTTTTGTTTTTAGATGATTTGCAATGGGCGGATCCTGCCTCCCTACAAATGATTAAAAACCTAATGACGGATAATTCTATACGGTATATATATATTATCCTCAGTCATCGAACAAATAATATTTCTTTCAATAATCCTTTTTTTGATATGCTTGACGCTTTAAAAAAAGAAAAACTTTATCCGCACACAATTCGATTGAATGAATTAAAACAGAATGATATTAGCCAATTATTAATTGATTGTTTTTTCTCAAATGAGGATAATGTAAAATACCTTTCAGAATTAATTTTTGCTAAGACTGGCGGAAATCCATTTTTCATCATCGAATTATTAAAAGATCTTTCGAGAAATAAATTAATCTATCCGGACAAAGAAAATGGAAAATGGAATTGGGATTTAGAAGAAATCAAAAATACAAAAATTTCTGAAAATATAATTGAACTTTTAATTTTAAAAATTAAAAGATTGCCTTCACAATTACAAGAAATTCTAAAAGTATCTGCCAGTATTGGTTCAAGCTTTGATTTGTGGCTACTTATGAATATCCGCAAAGATACTTACCAGGATACAATAGATTCATTAAAAGAATTAATCAGGGAAGATTTTATTATACTTCCTGATAGGTCAATGCAAAAATTAAATCAATCTCCCATTGAAGACTTAAAACCGGAAGAGGCAAAACAAATAGTCTATCAATTCCAGCATGATAGAGTTCAGCAAGCTGCCTTCGAATTACTCGGAGAAGAAGAAAATAAAATACTTCAACTCACGATAGGTCGAATTCTATTGTCTGAGAGCCTTTCTGAAGATACAATATACGATATCGTGAATCACTTAAATGCTGGATCTGATAAAATAACCAACTTGGATGAATTTGTGAGGTTAATACAATTAAACCTCAATGCTTCGAAGAAGGCAAAACTTTCAACTGCCTACGAGCTTTCATTACAATATCTTTTACAGGCATTGAAATATCTATCCAAGTTTAAAAATCCATGGTCAGAAATATTTGACCTAACCAAACAAGTATACTTCGAATTAACAGAATTACATTACCTAAATGTTCAATTTGAAAAGATGGAAGATTCTATCGCGACACTACTGCAGCATACTCATGATTTATCAGAAGTAATGCACTCCTATCGTCTTCTAATTAATTATTATACTACCATTTCTGACTATGAAAAAGCAATTCGCTCCGGAGAAGAAGCATTGCGATATTTCGATATTTCACTCCCAAAGGACAACCTTCTTATTTTATGTGAATCGGAATTTAAACAAATAAATAAATTTTTAAAACTTAATCCAATAGAATCATTAATAAACTTACCCGAGATGAAAGATTCTAAGAAAATTCTTGCATTGACAATTCTATCAACACTGATGCCTGCGGCTTATTTATATAATTCGCAACTATGGACTTATATCGTTCTAAAATCAGTGAATGCAATTCTTGAAGGTGGAATTTCGGATCAAGTCTACAGTCTTTCCGGATATGGTATTATACTCGGTTCTGTATTCAAAGAATATAAAAAGGGGCATTTGTTCGCAGAGATTGCTCTTCAGATTGCAGAGAAATTTCAAAACAAAGCCGAAATTACGAAGACGGCAAGTGTAGTGGCTAATTACACTTTGCCATTCAGGCAACATCTTAAAGACGCTGCCGAAATCAATAAACGCTGCCTGGAGATGGGTAAAGAGTCAGGTGAATTTCAACATTTAAGCTATAGTCTTGTCTTCAACATTTTAAATCTTTTTTTCACAGGTAAAAATATCGGAACCATACTAAGCGATGTGATTCCAAAACATATGATCTTATGCAAGCAAGCAAAGAGTTCCATTGGAAAAGATACAATCAATGCTGTTCGTTTGTTAATATTGGGCATGACAACGAGTCCGGAAGATAAGATGGAATTAGAGGTTATTAGTGATTATGCGCAAAAATTTCTTCTTGATTGGAAAGAAAATAATAATTTTATAACAGTTTTTATTTTTAAAACACTCCGTATCATAAAATACTTTATCATTGGAGATTATGCAAAAGCCTATGAACAAGTCACAAGAGCAAAAAATTATTTAGATTATGCCTTTGGGACTTATACAAGTTGTGAATATAATTTTTATGAATCTCTAGTATTATGTGCATTAGCCACTACTGCTGAACCAAATATTAAACAGGATTATATAAAAACAGTAAAAATAAATCAAACGCAATTGAAACTCTGGAGTCGATTTTGCCCTGAAAATTTCCATCACAAATATCTTTTAGTAGAAGCTGAGTTGTGCAGACTAAAAGGACATTTTTGGAGAGCAAGTAAATTATATGATGAAGCGATTGAAGAAGCGCATAAGTATGAATACCTGCAAGTTGAGGCTATCGGGAATGAACTTTGTGCGAATCTATACAATCAGCTAGATAAATTAAAAATTATGCGAAGCTATATTATGGAAGCACATTATCTTTATAGTAGATGGGGCTCGATAGAAAAAGTAAGCCAATTGGAAAGTAAATTTCCTGATTTTTTTCCAAAGACAAACCGTAGAAAAATAGCCCAGGATTCAACTGATCAAATATTAGACCCGAGAACAAAGTTTGGAAATGCAGTCAGTCTTTTAGATTTAAAGGCTGTGATTGAAGCATCACAGGCATTAGCCGAAGAAATTGTTCTCGAAAAACTTTTAAAGAAAGTGATGCGAATACTATTTGAAAATGCAGGTGCAGAGAAAGGACTATTTATAAAAATTCATGAAGATGATTATTTAATTTTAGCGAAAGGAGATTCTAGCTCCGAAGAAATTGAAGTTTACGATTCACAAACACCAATTGAAAAAATGCAAGTAAGCCCTTACCTGGTTCCAAAATCGTTGATTCACTATGTAGCCAGAATTAAAAACCATATTGTAATCGGCGATGCAAGCAAAGAAGAATTATTTATCAATGACCCCTACCTAAGAAAATGGAATCCAAAGTCTATTCTTTGTTACCCGGTATTAAGACATGATAGGCTAATTGGTATTATCTACCTGGAAAATAATTTTACAGTTGATGCATTTACTAAAGAGCGGCTAGAAGTTTTGGGAATTCTTTCTACGCAAATTGCAATTTCCATGGAGAATTCTGAGTTATATTCAAATCTAGAAGCGAAGGTTGGAGAGAGAACGGCTAATCTAAATAAGGCGCTAAAAGAAGTCCAGGTTTTAAAAGAAAAACAGGATGCGGATTATTTTCTAACCTCGCTTCTAATTGAACCACTTGGAAAAAATAATATTCAAAACGATCAAATCAGGATTGAGTTTTTAATTGAACAAAAAAAGAAATTTATATTTAAGAATAAAGAATTAGAAATTGGCGGCGATATATGCACAGCTGATAGAATTTTTCTAAACCAGAGATCGTATATTGTTGTATTAAATGCCGATGCAATGGGCAAATCAATACAGGGCGCCGGAGGCATATTGGTATTAGGCTCTGTATTTAAATCGATTCTACAAAGAACACATTCAAATTATATAAATGAAAATATGTATCCAGAGAAATGGATTAAAAATAGCTTTCTTGAAATGCAAAGAATCTTTGAAAGTTTTGATGGTTATATGCTTATATCTTTAATTCTCGGACTCTTAGATGAAGAGACCGGCGTGTTGTATTTTATAAATGTAGAGCATCCTAAGATCACACTCTTTAGAGATCATAAAGCTAGATTCATAGAAAAAATTGGACGAAAGTATCGCAAAATGGGGATACAGGGAATTAACTCCCCCATTCAAATTTCCTTATTTCAAATGATTCCAGGCGATGTAATTATAATGGGCTCCGATGGAAGAGATGATATAATCGTCGACAGAGATGAAAGTGGATTTGAAATTTTAAATTTTGATGAAGAATTATTTCTTAAGTCTGTTGAGGAAGGAAAAGGAGAATTAAAAAAAATTTACAAGAGTATTAAGAAACGAGGAGAATTAAATGATGATTTGTCTCTACTACGTTTGAGTTACAAAGAATTTGAAGTTAGAAATAAAAAGGAGGAAGAATTCTTCGAGAATAATCAAAAAGAAAAATTCAATTCCTTAATCAAAATTTTAGAAGAGCAAAAAAAGAAAAAAGATTTTCAAGGTCTTATTAAAACTTACCAGGAATTAATTATACTTAAACCACTAGAAAAAGATTATCTCTTGCAACTATCAAGACTTTACTTTAGACACAAAGAATACGAAAAATCAATTGAATATGGCGAGCTCGTAAAACTAAGATCACCTTTAAATAAAATAAACTTATATCGCCTGGCTCTGGCAAACATTCGACTCAGAAGATTTCCAAAAGCAAATAGTTATATTCAAGAAATACTAACCTTTAATCCGGAGAGTAACAAGGTTAAAATTTTAGAAGGAATTTTATCTGACCAATTAATAAAGTCTATTTAAGATATGAAAAATTTTTTCTTAATTTCTTATTGTCACTTTGTATTGATTTGGAAATGTGAAATTAGGAATTAATTTTTAATATTGAGGTATTATGAAAATACAAGCATTAGCCGCATTAGAAAAACAAGCAGAGCTAAAAGATTTTAGTTACGAGAGTGTTTCCCTTTCCGAGAATGAATGTATCGTCAAAGTTCATACCTGCGGAATTTGCCATAGCGATATTCACATGATTGACAATGATTGGGCAATATCAAAGTATCCGCTCGTGCCGGGACATGAGGTCGTTGGAATTATTTCAGAAGTGGGTTCTCTTGTTAGCCACTTAAAAGTTGGCGATCGAGTTGGAATTGGTTGGCAATCCGGAGCCTGCATGGAATGTAAGGATTGTCTGCGTGGAAATGAAAACCTTTGCAGTAAAAACAAGGCTACTATCGTTGGACGACACGGCGGATTCGGAAGCCATGTGCAAATAGACAGTCGATTTTGTTTTAAAATTCCTGATGAACTTGAATCAGCAATAGCATCTCCACTTCTCTGTGCCGGCATAACAGTGTATTCCGCACTTCGCTACGCAGGAATGACTTCCGGTCAAAATATTGGAATCATTGGCATTGGAGGACTCGGTCACCTGGCAGTTCAGTTTGCGGCAAAACTGGGTAACCGCGTAACAGTTTTTACAACAAGTCCGGATAAGGAAAAGTTTGCGCTAGAAAATGGTGCAAGCGAAGTAGTTGTAGGAACTCCCAAACGCACAAATAGTAAACTCAACATCATATTAAACACAACCCATAATGACCTAGACTGGCCTCGCTTTTTAAGCCTCTTAGATTCTGACGGAACATTAACTTTTGTAGGCGTTCCACCGAGCACTCTTTCAAACGTTCATGTAGGAATGCTTTTAAATAAACGCCTTCGCATTATGGGAAGTCCAATCGGGGGCAGAGCAATGATAAACGAAATGTTAGAAATTGCCGCCAAACACAAAATAGCCCCTATCATCGAAAAATTTCCATCTGCGCGTGCAAACGAAGCAATCTCCAAAGTGCGTGCCAATAAAGTTCGCTATAGAGCAGTGCTGGAGTTTTAAGTAAAAGAATTTTACCACCGATGCACACGGATGAACACAGATAAAAGATTAGGGATAATGCAGTTACTCCAGTCACCTCGAACTGCCCCATCGTGAGAGGTCTATCTT
>Ga0075163_10000099_pt1 | contig 97314 bp, 88 predicted proteins | sample JI1023141ADNA_FD_71478 | JGI IMG/M metagenome (GOLD analysis project Ga0075163, IMG submission 71478) | Wastewater effluent complex algal communities from Wisconsin, to seasonally profile nutrient transformation and Carbon sequestration -... | ecosystem: Engineered > WWTP > Effluent > Algae... | reverse complement strand
CGCCAGGTCCCGCTATTAGCTTGTGGACTTGATCTTGGTTTTTGCCACAAAATGAGCACTTCAGTCTGTTTTCCATTGCAGTAACCTCGATGCATTTGTGGTGTGCTTTGTCTATGATACAGCTTAGGTTTAGGTGGTGAACAAATGTCGCTGAGCAAATGCTTTGTAAAAGCAGTTTGACGATTGTTGGTGGCGGTGATGGTTGGATGATATTAGAGGCATTTGCTGCGTTTCCTTTTTGCTTGCACACTTTGTATACGGACTCTGCCGTGCCTGATCTCTGTATCGGTAAATTGGTTACAATGCAATTAGAGTTTTGCCGCTTTGGGTGGTATTGAGGATTCCTGTTGTTGTTGTTGTTGTTGCTTTGAGATGCAGCGGAGAATATGGACGAGCCGCAAAAAACCTCTAGCTCCAATAGTTTTAGTGACTCAGCATCAGTTGCACCGGGTTGTTCAACTCCACAGCACGGTGCTGGCGGTTTTGTGAGTAGTCTCAGGCAGAAGTGGGCGGTATTAGCTATTGGTCGTGCTGTAGATAGAGAACTTCAAGACTGTCTCGCTGAAATACAAAAGACTAATAAAGAAATACGGCAGGCGGAGCGCGCGCGGCTGGAATATCATTCCCAATGGCTTCAGGAGGCCGCTGGAGTTAAACACCTCACTACATTGGAAAGACTGCTTGTTGAAATTTTTAACCCACTATCAGGGTTGGATAGAATATCGTCAGAGATGGCTGAGTTTGCATCTAAGTTGCGTAAGCTTGTTCCGACAGAGCATTCGCGTGTAAAGTCGTGCTGGGACAGATTGAAAGAGCATCAGCAATTGGTAAGTGCGTGTGAGAAGTTGATTAAATCTGCTGAGACCGAGGAGCGCTCGCTTAAGGAATACGCTGACAAGACGACGCTCAATGCGGAGCGCTTAGCTCGTAGGTTGGAGAGAAGCAAAGAAAAATCTGATCGGTTGATCGAAGAGTCGGGTAGGTTAAACATTCGCGCCAAAGCCGCACGGGAAAAGTGGCGACAGTTTGCTCGTTTGCAGTCTGTGCGGATACCGATGCTGAAGAGTCGTTTGGAAGAATTGGAAGCAGAGTGCTTCAGAATGCAGTTGGCGTGCTACAAGCGTTCGGCGAATCTCAATGCGGTGACCGAAAAGCGTATTGGTGCTGTTCTAGATAGTAACAAGCTGACAAAGTCCATATTTGAACGGGCTGAGGAGCGTGTGCAGGCAAAAGAGGATTGGTCAGCCAAATTGACGGCGTTAATTAAAGATTCGGAGATTGGTATAAGAGGGATCTTTCCTGATTTGTTTAAACGACTAGAAGACTCTGTTGCGCATAGCGAAACAAGAGCGAAAGAGTCATCCGAGTCTCTTGCAAAAGTGCCTGGATTTGCACTCGCAGATATGAGCGCGGTCCAGCTTATGAATGAATTGAAGATTTTGATTGATATTGAATCTGAGCTCAAAGCAAAGAGGCTCGAAGTAGAGACTTTTGTCAGCGCCATGCGAGAGGAAGTGATCAATAGTAAGCTGAACTACGATTATCACGAAGAGATATTTTTAAGCGAGCGACGCGAAGGTGATGAGATGCGTGTCAAGGAGCTGCAGGATCGCCTTGACCTGTATTCGGCGCAACATGCAGAATTTAGAAACTCCATGAAACTACTTGAAGACGAACGCACACGCATGGACTGTCGCATCGAAGTAGTCCAGGAAGAATGTGAACGTGTGCGGTCTTTGTTGCAGGCGCTCTCTTCTTCTTCTTCTTCTTCTTCTTGAAGTTGTGCGCTAGAAGTTAGAAAGGCAACAATATTTAGATACCGGTAAGAGTGGCTGCCAGAGACATAAGGTCAGTATTGCGCAATGCTTTGAGTCTTGGCTTTACAGTTCGTGAGTAATATTCTCTCTCAGTTTTGGTAAGCTCTTTTTTGTTTAGTAGTTTGAAAATTAGCTCACGTTGCCTATCTGTGAAAAGAAGATTTAGGGCATGAAGAAATGCTGCTTGCCTTTCGTCGTCCAGTCTCTTTGACAGGTTTTCCTGATTGGTCATTAGTTCGTGCACTACATAATTGCGATAGGTGTTTTCCAAACGATTACTGTCTAGGGTGACTCCATTACCAACTTGGAACGTACCTCTTTCAGAGAGTTTTGTTTGTACTTGTTCTAGGAGTCCAGGCTCGCTCTTCCTTAGATATTTAAGTAGTAATTTTCTATTGCTTTCGCTTTGTGGCACCCAGAGCAAAAAGTAGTACGTTATGGCTACCAGTATCCTGAATCGTTTTTGCAAACCCTTGGGTAGTGAATGTTCGCAATGCATTAGATCGAGGGATTCTCCTTGCATAAGCATGTTGCTCAACATAACTGGTACGCCTTCTAGTACTCGCCCGTCATTTGAGTTGAGTACCCTTGCCACGGCTGCCGCTGGGTCACTCTGCATTGGCCTTACAAGGTTGTACCCGTAGCGCTCAAGATCTCGGTATAAAAGTTCGTTGTCTACGGTATCCATTCTTCGCTCATTATTTTTAAGTTTGTGGCATCAATTGAACTCTCTTCTAGTTCTGCGATTAAGTAGTTCAAGTGTTTTTTGCATTTGGCTGGATCAATGTCATAGCCTGCTGTTTCTTTGTAACGTTCAGCAAACGCTTTCAGGTCGATGCTTTCTGCATTTAAAATGGTCATACAATCTTGCACATCTGTGGCGGTGCCTCTGAAGAGCTTACTAATCATTAGGTCCTGAGGCGTGAGGGTCCCAATAGTGAGATTGCCATATCTTTTTATGATTCGATGGTTGCCTGGTTCATGGATAGCGTCTAAGAGTTCGGTTTGAAAAATTCGTTGACCCCTGAATAAATCAAATATCCACGGACTTCCAGGGATAGCCCAACCAAACCCGGACACATTACTGTATCCTAGCCCTTTTAGGGCTTTAATAAGGCGTTGATAGTGCTCCGGGTCTGGTATGAGTAGATCAACGTCCTTTGTACTGGCTGAAAGTTCGTTTAGCGTGAGAGCGGTGCCTCCGCAAGCGACAGCAAGTACTTCACCTGAGAGTGCTTGCTCCCAGCTGTCTAAAAAATCTAGAAGATCTGTTTTGCTTATGGAAAAACGAGGGCTCATTGTATGGATATGTGCTGGTGTTGTATGAAATCATACAACAGTTGGGGCTGGCGGTCAACGTGGTTGTACGTATATGTACAAAAACTGTAGGATGACATCCTGGTTTTGTATGTTTGTAATCGGGGATTTAAGTATGACTTTATGGTCTTTTGGGCGTGTGTGACAAGCTTTGCCCGTTTAACCAACTCTTTGTCTCAGGTGAGAGGTTTTGAAGTTGTTTGGCGGCGATCAAACTTGCTGTGCTTGTACCTTTATCTTTTGCGGCAGTTTTTTGCGCCGTGTTTATGTAATAGGCATAATCGGATCGCACCTTTTTTTCAATCAGGGCCTGCCAGTGCGCTTGTTCGGCGGCGTCACCGCGTTTTGTTAGCTGTAGTAACTGTTCGATAGCATAGCGCTCTTCATACATATACTTTGGTGGACAGGTGATTAGCGAGCTTGCCAGCTCAGTCCAAGGCACTTGTTCTTGCACATAGGGTGAGATACTCCAGAGCAGCACAGGAGGCCTGTTTGATGAGGCGATATCTGGTGAGAAATAGTATGGCTGGGAACGGTCCTGGAGAGATGTGAAGCTCCCAGTGTAAGCAGTTTTGAGTGAATGTCTTACTTCACTGATAAGCAATTCCTGAATAGCATCCATCCCAAAGTCTTTATCTGTCTTGTAGTCGTCGCGTTGACTCTGCGCTAGGAGGCACTCCATACAATTGGCTTTATTGTAGGTTTCAAGTCTTGGTGCTAAATGTTTAAATCGCATCGCAATTTGAGACCAGGGTATTTGCTTTTGGATTTGTGTGTCCAAAAGCCATACTCTGTAAGCCTGTTGTAGTTGCTCAAAACTTTCTCTCGACCCCTGACTTTTGTCGGACGCTTCTAGTTGGTTGTTTATAAATCTGCTTGCAAGATTGAGCCATTGTTTGTGTAGTTTCTCAAATTCTGCATTGTCTGGAAACCATTGCGAGCGGTCGATAACAGGACCATACTTTTCTGTAAGCAAATCATGGACGCTAGTTAGGACTGCCCACTGGTAGATTTCGTAAAAGAATGATTGGTTTTGCATCAATAGAGCTGGTAGTTTAAGCCTATCTTTAGCTGGTAAAGATGGGCCTAGATCTTTTGCAATTTTCATAGCATAAGTAGCTGATGGGCCAAGGCAGTTGCGCAATCTAAGTCTCATTCGTTTGGATTCATCTGTCAGACAGTTAAGTTTCAATAGCAATTCGTCGTAACTTTTGCGAGAGGTTGGATGTGAATCTTGAAGCATTCTGTAGATGCTGAATGTCCACTTATGGTTACGACTGGGTAGGGTTCCCCAATAGTTAAAGGCTGCAGTATTGTGACTGCGATTTGCCAGGTCTTCTGAGGCGCTGGCACACCAGGACTGTAGATCATATAGGCTGGAGCTGGCGCTATCTGGGTGTTTATAGCTTGCTACTTTGACCGCTGTAGGGTCACATACTACTCCTTGATTGATTTGTATGGATAGTTCAACTTCGTCACTTGATAGATCAGGCTGATCTTTGGCAGCGCTGACTACATAGCCCAGTTCTTTTCCAATTGCACTTGGGAATGGACTGGGTCCCATACCGCCAACATCGACACCGGCCGCCTTTTCTGCAATATTTAACTGGTAAATACTGTCTAGTCGTTTGCGTTCGACTGCATTGATTGAGGCCTGGTCGATACACTGCGTGGTGGTTCGAGCCGTTTTGGTGCTTTCTAAAAAAGTCTGAAAGTCTTGTGTAACTGTTTGCTTTGAACAACCGGACATAGTCAAGCTGGCGGCGCAAGCCAGCGCTGCAATACGTATAGTGTTTGCTCTGGGTTTGCGTGGGATTGCTATGCATACGCGCTCACCAGCTCGCACGCGATCTCTCAGTGCTTCCGTCTGTTCATCGCTCAAACCGCCAATATTTTGTACAGTGCACTTGCACTTACCGCAAAAGCGCTTATCGCCAGTGCCTTCTAGCTCGTCCCATTTAAGCGGACAGACAAAAGACAAGCCTTCAGGCAAGTTGGGTTCGGAGTTTTGCATAGTTTTTGCGCTTTTGGGTGGCAGGGGGTCTTAACCTTGGTTCCATTCAATCTTATACCGCTATGCGCCTAAAACAATCGATAGAAGTTCTTGGTCTTGGTTGCGCATTGGTTGGGTGAGGCACAGCATTGCCATTCCCAAACTCCTTTGCGAGAATTGACCGTGGCGACCAAGAGTTTTCCAGTTTCTGGATCAGGGTGAGCATTTATGGCGGGACTAGACCAAGCTGCAGCGCTTGCGGTGATTGGCAAAAATATAGAGCAATATGGTCATCATAAATACGTGATTGCTGGTGGCTCCTTGCCTCGATTTGTGTACACGATTGGACTATCTGTGCCATCTGGATATGAGCTAATTATGTGTGGCAGTAGTTTTTATACCGATATGGAAGTGGTGCGCATTATGGATGCGGCGCAAGCACGGGTGCTGGAGTTGCCGCCTCTGGAGATACCAACGGCAACGTTTAGCGTGGATAAGCTTGGCACCTTTTCAGTGCTCGTGGTTGATGTGTCCTGGTGTCAGGCTTTGCTCTTGGGTGCGCTCGATTATTACAAAGTCGGCTTTATCAACACCTTGCAGATTGTGCCGGACAAAGAGCATTGGACTATCGATGTGCCGGATCTCAGTCGTCCGATTGATGCTGAGGACCAGCCTGTGTGGCGATGGCTTAATCAAGATTGGCTATTGCCTGTCCCAGCTAAATCCAGTGCAGTCACCAACCTGGACGCTCTGCGTGGTCAGGTACTCACTGAGGTAGCTAGATGGGAGCCTGATCAATGGGAAATGTTTGCCGGGGCAGGACCGGATGTAGTGAGCGAGGATATCCGTGTCGTACCTCTTTGTGTGCTAGTCGGCAATGATGATAGCTTGCATAAAATAGTCTCGACTCTTGGAGTCGGTGAAGCTGTTTGGCGCGACGCAGAAGAGAAAGTCTGGCATCCCTGGACAGCCAGCGAGAGCTAGACGCAACAGATTTTTGGATCTTTGCAGTGGACCAGTCTTGTTGCAGCCTCGCTATTAGGTCGGTCTCTTACGTTTGGGACCACGCTCCGCTTGCGCAATGAGTGGATCGTCTGGCCATGAGTGTTTGGGATAACGTGCTTTGAGATCTTTTTTGACTTCTGGATAGGTGTTTTTCCAAAAGCTGGCTAGGTCCGGTGTGATTTGTTGCACGCGGTAATTGGGTGCCAGTAGATGCACCAGTACGGGCTGTCTATTACGGGCAATTTTTGGTGTGTCGATCATGCCAAACAGCTCTTGTATGCGCACTGCGAGCACTGGCGCCTTACCAGCTTCGTAGGTCAATTTGATTTGATTGCCACTGGGTACAGGCATGCGCTCTGGGGCTTCACGCTCTATCTCTGAGCGCTGCTGGTGTGTTAGCTTTGCTTGTATCACTGCCAAAAAAGATTGTGCTTTTAGCTCCGCCAGACTAGAGCAGCCCATGCACCAGTCATCGAGCAGATCTACCCATGGTGTAGCACTAAACTGTGGTAGACCAAGCTCTGGCATTTTGTCCTGCAAGCAGGTAATGCGAGCCAGATATTGTCTGGCATCATCATCCACTAGTGCCTCCAGGTCCGCACTGGAAGCAAGAGCCTGAGCCAAAATAGTGCCTGCATCCATTTCTGGCGGCAAGGCTGCTACTGTTTCATCGATGATCAAATCGGCAAAACGTGTGCGTTTCATCGCCATGACTTTTTGTTTGCTACTGTCGTAAAAGGCATCGATAGTAGTCCCCAATAGTTCGGTGGGGAGCCAGCTCTTATCGATGGTCGAGGCTTGTCTGACTGAGGCTTCGGATTTGCCCAGCTCGACTAGCTCCACTGCGATAAACAGTTCACCATCTGAGACGGCGGATTGGTCTGTCAGTCTCACACCGCGACCGCCCACCATAAGTGCCTGGCGGCTGGCGGGTTGTCTCCTGCGGCATACTCTATCGGGAAAGGCCGCAAGAAGCATACGGCGTACCGCGTCATCGGCAATGGTGTCATGGGTAGTGGCGCCTTTGTCCTGGCTGGACTTATGCTCGCTAGATTGCACAACTTGTTTAAAAAGCTGATCGGATGTTTGGATTATCCGTCTGGCGCCACCGATATTGATCTCGCCGACAATGGAGTGTTTTTGACCGCTTGCTGCGTAGTCCTCCAGTGCCCATACTCGGTCGAGTACGTCAGATGCTGATTTGTGTTGAGCGGTGAGGCTCTCTGGAGGTCGGCGGATTGGGTCGCGCTCAGAGAGGAGGGCGGCACAGAGAGTGGCGCGGCGGAGTTGTCCGAGGCTCTCGCCCTCGATGATCATTCTTGCCAGACGCGGTTGCAGTGGCATCCTTGCCATGCGTTTGCCTTGCGGCGTCAGTAGTCCGTGGTGGATGGCGCCGAGCCTCTCTAGTAGCGCGAGAGCGTGAGCTAAGGCACTGGCTGTGGGTGCCTCAAACCAACCAAAGGCGGTCAGATCAGACTCGCCCCAGTCCAAAAGTTGCAAGACACATTCGGATAGCTCTACGCGTGTTATCTCTGGTTCGGTGTGCTCGCTTAAGCCGAGGTGTTCATTGGCGGTCCAGAGTCTCAAGCATTTGCCGCTACTGGTGCGACCGGCACGACCGGCTCTTTGGTCCGCTGCGGCTCTAGATATGCGCGCTAGATTGAGACGATTGAGTCCAAGCTGCCTGTCAAAACTATTGATGCGCGACATACCGCTGTCTACTACGGCGGTGACACCATCTATGGTGATTGATGTTTCGGCAACGTTTGTCGCCAGTATGATTTTGCGTGAGCTTTTATCTGTGAGGACACGTTGCTGGCTCTCCAGTGGCATCTCTCCATGCAGTGGCATGAGGGCAATTTGCTCGTCTTCTGCGTAAGTTTTAAGCAGCTCTTGTGTTCTCAATATTTCATTGAGACCTGGCAAAAATGCAAGCACATGCCCGGTGCTTTCGTGGGCCATTTGTTTGACGGCTTCCGCGACTGATTCTTCGATGCGCTTTTTGACGGGCATGGCAACATGCTCAATTGCCACAGGATAAGAGCGTCCTGCGCTCTCGATGATGGGGCAATCGCCGAGATATTTGCTCACCGGAGTGGCGTCAAGAGTGGCTGACATGACAATGATTTTGAGGTCAGGGCGCAGAGCTGATCGTACCTGGCTGACTAGCGCGAGAGCCAGGTCGCTATCCAGAGTGCGTTCGTGAAACTCATCAAAAACCACGCAGGATACTTGTTCTAGCATGGGATCGTCTTGCAGGCGACGCAAAAATACACCCTGGGTGCACACCAGTATGCGAGTATCTCTTGAGCAGAGGCGCTCATGTCTGACCATGTAGCCTATTTCTTGCCCTAGCTTTGTGCCGCGCTCATCAGATATGCGTGCGGCAGCAGAGCGCGCAGCTACACGGCGTGGCTGCAGTACTACAATTTGCCCAGGCTGTCCGCTAGCCAGATTGGCCAGGTTAGCGTCCAGTACTGCCGGAGGTATGCGCGTGGTTTTGCCGGCACCAGGTGCGGCGATGAGGACCAGCGCGCCTTTGTCTTGCAGCCTTTGCAGGGCGTCCGGGATAACAGCATCGATGGGCAGTGGCTTGAGCGGCATCTACTTTGACTGAGGAGGGAGTCAATTATAGAGCTATTTGTGCTGGTGCCTGTGATGTCCCTTTGTTTTTGTGGGATTATTCAATTTTTCTTGCCATTTATTTTGCAAGATAGCGATTGCTTGATCGCCCCTTTCTATCCCCCAAAAGCCGCCAGTGACGCCTGGTGACTCTGAGTCCAGATTGGAGCGGAACATCACATCCGTGCGATTCTCTGAATATGATTTTGGCTCGATTGGTCCGAAGTGATTGTCGTCATAGGCGACTAACTCGCGCACTCCGTCGTTACTAAATACAAGTGCACGCTTGTCAGTGAGAGCATAGATAGTGTGCAGCTCTCGTTTGTAGCTGATGTATGGCGTTGTGAGCATGCCTATTCCTATCACCACAAAGGGCACTCCAAATAGCGCCATAAACCAGCTGCCAGGGCTCTTTGTGGCAATCGCCGAGGCTAACGCCGTGCCGGTCCAGACAAAGCTAAATAGACTCCAGACTATTGCAAATGGCAAAAACCATGCTTTGACCTGACCTTCGTGCCCTGGCTCAGGTTTGGCGACAAATAGTATTTGCTCATTGGCGTCTATTTTGTCGGCGGCTCGCACTTTGAGCTGTTGGCTCAGCTCTGGGGCGGGACTGCCGCTCTGGATGTATTCTTGCAGTGATGGTTTTTCTTGTGACGCTAGCCACCCACCGGCAAAAGGGCTGATTATGACCATTATCAACAGGGCAATGACTGGTCCTATCCAGTTGCTGCTTGAGTCAATCAGTTTTTTTGAGTAAGCGCTGCCAAGGCTATTGTAGGGGCTGTCAGCAGGGCTGTTATATGAACTGCTGATAGAGTTGTTAGAAGAGCTTGTATCGGAGCTGCTATACGAGCTATTGGTGGAGCTGTCGGAGCTTTCGGGGCTTGTATCAGAGCTGCTGTATATGCTGCCAGAGCTTGAGCCAGAGCCACTAATGCTTTTGTCATTGCCAAAGCTTATAAACGGAGTATTGTCTTTGCCTGGAAATTTTTGGTAGGGATTATAGAGCAAAAACTTGATGCGGTCGCGGTCATAGAGTGCTGTTGTTTTGCTGGAGGTGACGTATCTGTGTAGTGGTACGAGCTCCCCGTCATTGAGCCTAAACTTGACCTGGTATATAGCATCGCCGTCGCTGTCTTTGCTTTGATGTATCTCTACATCTTTTATGTTGCTGCAACTGATGCGGCGTGTGACTGTGCCGCTAAATCTTTTGCGGAATAGCACCATCTGGTTATTGCGGTCGATGACAGTCTCGTTGAGCCCTGACTTTATTACCGCTGCCACAAGTGCTACGCAAAGGAGACCCAGCCCTGATGTCACAAGCTTGACTTGTAGTGACAGGCTGGCGCTGTTGGAGGCGAGCCCCCATGGGAGGATGGCAAAAAATATACCAACTAACAAAAATAGAACCAAAAAAATTAGCGCGATGATTGGTTCTCTGGTTAGTACCGTGATGTTGTTTGCCGGGTTATAGCTTTCCTCTGATTTTATTTCGTATTTCATTTTCTCTTCTTCTTCTTCTTCTTCTTCTTCTTCTTCTTTATTTCTCTTACAAACATCATGCCCCCGGGCCGGTTAAGGTCGGGTGAAGGAAATGTTGGCAAGTCTCCAGTTGGTGTTGACCTGAGTCAAAACCCCTCCGGGCAACCGCTGTCATTGCTGTATACTCTGGGTTTTTAAGGCAAGAGAGACATCATGGCAAGCAATAAGCTTTTGAACTTACTGGCAGTCGGTACATTACTAAATACCCTTTTTGGTGGTTGTACCTGGCAGTCGGCTCAAGCATGTACTGATTTTTTACTGCAGGCCAATGATCGCTCTGCCATTGTCGGGCGCAGTATGGAGTGGGGGCTCGATCTCGACTCGCAGATTTGGCAGCACAATCGTGGGCAGTTGCGCACATCCACTGCACCTGACGGCAAGTCAGGAGTGCGTTGGACCAGCAAATATGGATACCTCGGGCTCGATGCTCACAGTATGCCGCTAGCGCTTGATGGCATCAACGAGAAGGGGCTATCGATGGGGCAGCTCTGGCTACCAGGCACGGTCTATCAAAAGGTACCTGGCGATCACCCTGAGGTCGCCCTTAGTGTGGTCGATCTCGGGCACTGGGTGTTGGGTAATTTTGCCACCGTTGACGAAGTTAAAGCTGCCATTGGTGGTGTCAAAATCTGGGCACCAGAAATGGCTGACTGGGGTGGTATCCCCACCTGCCACCTGGCTTTGCATGACGCTACTGGTAAGAGTGTAGTGATTGAATTTGTTGGTGGTGAGCAAAAAATCTACGATAATCTCGGGCATGTACTCACTAATGCGCCTACGTTTGATTGGCATTTGACCAATTTGCGCAACTACATCAAAGTATCTGCTGCCAACGCCAGCCCTATTACCGTCGGGGACTCTGTTTTAGCACCGCCAGGGCAGGGTGGGGGCTTCCTTGGGATACCTGGTGACTGGACTCCGCCATCTAGGTTTGTGCGTACCTCAGCTATGCTAAATTTTGCCAAGCCCGCTAACAATGCTGCCGAAGGCATTACCCTCGCCCAGCATCTGCTCAACGCCGTGGACATCCCGCTGGGCGATGTACGCACGGCTAAAAATGATCTTGAGCACAGTGACTATACTCAGTGGGTTGTGGTCAAAGATTTGACTAATCGCGTTTTGTATTTTCGCTCATACTACAATCAGGCACTCTGCCAAATTGATCTCAAAAAACTGGACTTTGGCTCAGGCACCGAGTCTCGCAGGCTGATGGCTGTCTCTGGCGGCATCTCGTCACTCGATATGACCGATCTTTTGCCTGGCGCCAAAGGTGAGCCAAGCAAGTAGCATTGGGGCTTTATCCCTGACCGCGAGCAATTACAATCAACCCCGCGATAATCAGTGCTGCCCCAATTAGTTTGGGCGGTGTGATGGCCTCATGCAGCAGCAAAAAAGCAAGAGCCACAGCCACAATCACACTACCTTTGTCAATAAGAGCTACAGTAGAGACGTCGCCTAGTTTGATTGCTTTGTAATAAAAGACCCAAGATAGTGCGGTCGTCGCTGCCGATATCGAGAGCCAGAGGACGTTGACTGGTTTGATCAAAGCTAGATCGCTTTTGGGCACCACTATTGCGCCAAAAATGACAACAAATATAAAAACAAAGCAGGTGCGGATGATAAGACCAAGATCGCCTGAGATATTTTCCAGTCCCTTCTTAGCAATCACTGAGGTAAAGCCAGCAAAAAACATCGAGGTAAAAGCGTACATGACCCAGTTATTCATCGTGACCTCTAGTTTGCTATCAGGTGGCAATTATTGTATTTAGCTGTGACTTGGTCTAGCTGTGGCTTGGTTTGACTTCTTCGCAAATGATGGCACTATGGGTGCCACTTAGATGAGTGAGGATGACTGTCAGCTCTTTGCCGTCGCCCTTGATAGCTAGCGCTTTTATCAACTCTTCGGGAGAGAGTGGTGAGCCACGTTTTTTGACTACTACTCTTCCGCATTTTAGGGCTTGCAAGCTGCTTTTGAGTTTTTTGAGGCTAAAGGGCATGCTATCGAGTACGGCAAAGGAGCGCGCTGTCACTGCATTAGACGGAGTGTCCCCTGTAAGGTAGGCTATATCAGGATCGATTTTTGTGGCAGCCAGTGGCTCTCCCAAAAGCCCTACCAGTCCCGCTCTTATTATTGCTCCATCTGGCTCATGGATGTAGCCTCGTGGTGTGGTGATGGGCAAGTCCGGGATGCCTGCTGCATCATCATAACTGAGCACATCATCGCCTTGTAGTAGCGTGGCGCGTCTGGCTACCTCTGGGCGTTTAAATGCTCCCAGCCAGAGTACTGCTTCTTTGACTTCGCCAGATTGCGAGATGATTTCTACCTCAAAATCGAGACCGGCAGCTCTCAGCTGATCGTAGTCGATACCTGGTGACACTTTGACGGCAGTGCCAGCAGTAGTTTTGAGCCAGTTGCGTATGGTCGATAGAGGCGGGCTGTAGCGCTCGGGATCGTAGATGCGTTTGCCATTTTTGTCGCGTCTACCAGGATCAAAAAACACACCATCAAATTTGAGATTGCTGGCGTCTGGTGAGCATGACAGTCCATCAAATCCAGTCACATCAGCGCAGGTTGTTTGCAGTCTGTGCTCTACTCCACAGACCTGGGCATTAGCGTTAGCCAGTTGCAGTCTTGTCTCATCTAAGTCAAAGCCAGTTACATCAAAGTATTGAGCCAGAGCTATGGTATCACCGCCAATACCGCAGCATAGATCTGCTATCCTGGCGTCCTTTGGCATGGTTGCCACAAAGCGCCTGGCGCGGTAGTTAGCTATTACTTCGCCACTGGACTGCTCCAGCCCATCTCTGGTAAAAAACATCTGATCAGCGCGCTCATATTTGCGCTGTCTTACCGCTCTTTGCCTGGCTTGTGCCGCTTCGATTAAAGCGGCTGTTGTCGTCATGTCAAAGCGCTTGCGCAATGAGCTTATCAATTTAAGCTCATTGGCTGGCAGTATAGGTGTTTGCGTCAGCTCATCGAGAGCTGCGCGCCCTGCCTGGGATAGTAAAAAACTGACTGCCGCTAAATCCATAGTGCTGATTATACTGACTCGATTGCAAATAAATAGCGCAGAGTATTATTCTGCGCTACTTATAAATCGCAATTTGTAATGGCTCTATCTATTATTCGTTGTCTGGTATTGGTGCGCCTTCTGGCAATGTATTGCCAATGCGCTGATGGCGCTCGGCTGCTCCGCTTGTGTAGTAGCGTTCGCCACTAAGTCTGCGCAAGCTCGATTGCTTTTTGCCTTTGGTGTCAGCTTTAGCGGTTGCTTCGGTCTTGCCTGTTGATTCGGTCTTGTTTGCTAGTTCGGCCTTTGTGTTCGATTCTGCCTTGCTAGTAGATTGGTTATTGGTAGCCGCATCGGACTTGGCTGGAGCTGGAGTCTTGGCGGGCTCTGCTGACCTTTGCACCGGTGTTGGTGCATCGTTATCCGGGATAGGAGCGCCAGCAGGCAAGACATTGCCGACATACTGAGTGCGCTCTGCTTTGCCGCTTGTGTAAAAGCGCTCGTTGATTATGGACGGTTCTACTTGAAAGAGATTGAGATCTCTATTGCCTTCAAAACGTCCCATTTCACCAACTTTTTTGACATTGTCTGCCAGAGCTGGGAGGGTTGCTAGTGTCAGCAAGGTCGCCAGTGTGGCAATGTTTTTATAGTTCACGGCTCAGTAGCCTCCAATGTAAGTTTTACTGTGCGCTAATTTACTTTGGCGCAGTATATCCCCTTGTTAACGGGATGCCAGTGTGTCTATATTTTCGTGGCTCGTCAATTAATCTAAGACCTCGGCAATTGGCGGTGAAGAATGGCAAGAGAAGCTGCTTTTGTAACAGTACGCGGTTTTGTCAGGGGGCTGGGCATAATGCAATTGTGTCAACTGTGTAAGTCCATGGTAACCAAAAAGTCCACCGCAAAAGCCTTGCTTGCATTGACCGTGCTGGTCGTACAGTCAGCGCCTCTTATGGCTAAAGAGTCTGATAATGCTTTTAAGCGCTTGATTCCGACTCTTGATGTTTTGCCGGCGCCAGTCAAACTGCAGGCCAGTATCCAGCAAAATGTCTCGGCTATTTTGCCGACCAATATTTTTGGCTACGCCCAAAAACCAGAAGGTAATACCGCTCTGGTAAGTTATGTTGCTCCCGGCTCTGATGCTTATAAGCATGGTTTGTTGCAAGGCGACCGCATTTTGGCGGCTCAAAGTGGTCCAGATGGTATGGTATTGATTGTTGAGCGTAACAAAAAGCGCTACTCCTGTACCTTTAACACACGCAAACCGGAGCTGGCGGCCGATAGTCCAGCCCTCAAGGGCAAAGTCGCCAATGCACAGGCTTTGCTCGACTACCAGCTGGTTTTGTTGGTAGATCGATCTGCCTCAATGCGCACTAAAGACTGTCCTGGTGATATTAGCCGCTGGCAATGGTGCCGGAACAATACTCAAAAGCTGCTTAACCAGAGTTTGGCTGCTACAGCCAGTAACTTGGCGATTATTGCTTTTGACACCAGTTACAAAACATACGAGCGCAACAATCAAGATAGTCTGGGCCAGATTTTTCGCGACGAATTGCCTGATGGTGAGACTCTCATGGCGCCTGCGTTAACTGAGGCATTTCGCCTGGTTTATCGGCAGTTGCAGAACTCTAAGCCCGCTATGGTCGTTGTTATTTCTGATGGTCGTCCCACTGACTTTGATCAGGTCAAAAGGCGCTTGATCGACCAGTCTAATACACTTAGTAAACCGGAGCTTTTACAGGTCATGTTCTTTCAGATTGGTTCTGGCGAAAACTCCCTCGCTGAGCTGGATACAGGATTAGTGGCGCAGGGTGCAAAGGCCGATCTGGTATCGGTTACCCTATTTACAAAAGTTGATAGCCAGGGCATTGCCACCACTCTGGTGGATGCTGCATTGCAGTCGCAAAAAGCACAGGCTGATAAACTAGCAGCCCAAAAGTCGCACGGACTCTCGGGCAACGTCCAGCAAGACGCACAGTCGTTAGCGCGGCGTGCTGCTGCTAATCGATTGGTGGTTATTCCTCAGGTAAAAGCCCATGCGCCGGAGGGTCTCGGACTCAATAAAGCAGTCAAGGCTCACGCTGTTGCTGGTAATCGTATAGAGCCTGTAAAGCCTCATCCCACTGGTGTTGTGGCAAATAATGCCAAGGCCAAAAAAGTAGAGGAAGTTGATGAAAAAGAAGTCGTGCGGCGCGAGCGCGCTAATCAGACTTATAAATATTAGTAGTTAATGTGTCTCTTGTTTAAATGAGATCTTTAGCGTTGGAGCGGGTAAGATGCTTTAGATATCTGCCAGGGGCTCTATTGCCAGGATAAAATGACAAGCGCTAGGGACATGTTTTTAAAATTGTTTGCTATGAGAAAAAAACAGGCTTTTCTCATAGTAAAGACCCGTTTTGGTGCCGCAATTTGTGCTCTGGGTCTTACTATTTTGAGTACTGCGGTGCCCGCTGAGGCGCGACGTGCGTACTCAAGTTATGGAGATATCGACGAAAAGACTCTGGAAAACATTTTGAACGGCAAGTCGCCAGCAAAAAAAGCTGCCAGACCAAAGCCTAAGCGTCGTAAACCTGTATCATCTGCTGCATCCAGCTCGTCATCTGGTGATAAAGCTGTGAATAGTAGTGGCTCCGCTGCTACAAGTGCCGCTAGCTCGTCGTCCAGTAATCAGTCCAGTAATCAGTCCGGTAGTCAGTCTGGCAGTCAGTCTGCCAATCCCAATGCTGCTTCCTTTGCCGCTCTCGCTCCTGTGCCTACTTTGCAAAAGGGTAGTCTTAAGGGGCTGAGTAAAAAATTGTCGGCTCTTGTTGAGATGTCGCCGCCTACATCGCTGGATATGGACAAGGAGCAAGCCCTCTCTGTGGGCTCAAAATGAGGCAAATTGAGTTTAGTGGGCAACCCTGAGTGGAGTGTAAATAAGCAATCTGAAAGTAGATCATGGCTGAAGAAGTAGACGATAACGATAATCTAGAGCCGGTTACTGAGGGTGTCTCTAACGAGCCTCCTGCTGTTTTTGCTGCTGGGCAAGCACCTGTCAATCTCGCTAAAAAAACTGCCAATAAGCTTGATTGGATGATGCCTGATTATGCCGAAGAAGATGCTCGTGGAGAGGGCAAGGCAATTGCCGGTTTAGCCGAAGAGTTGCAGTCTACTGCTGCTCAGACTGTTTCGATGCAAGGCAACGATAGCAGTGCGGTACGTAAGGCCCCACCCGTGACCTTTGCTGAAGAATTTCAAAGTGCACTACAATCTGCTCCGGCTCTAGACCTTCAGCAGATGCACCAGCCTGCCGACCTGGCTCAGTTGCAGCAGGAGCAAGCGCAATTGCAGCAGGGGCAAAGTGGTGCCCAGGCAGTGTTGCCGCCGGCTGTAAATCCTGCTGTCCCGGCCCCGCTACATGTAGACCACAGTCAGCATCAGTCAATCGACGAGTTTAAGGCAGCACCTTCTTCTATCCATTTTCTTAAACCACCTGAGGGGCGTGTTTTGCCTCCTGAGCCGGATGTCGAGGAATCAGCTACGCAATTTGTACCATTGCCAGAGTTGCCGCGCTCGCTAGATACGCTCAAGCTGAATGAGGCTGGACCAATAGCACCAGCTCCCACAAGACCTGTCTATAGTAAAAAGAGTGATGGCTCAGAAAAGCTTGTCTCTCCCGACCGGCTCCAGACGCCGCAACCGGATGCTGGTGAAGGCACTGCGATTGTACCTGCCATTGGTCAGGCGCCGCCTGCTCCAGATCTTCAGGATGCAGATGTGGCAAGCGCCAAGCCTGGATACGCACCTCCCGCTCCTCAGTTTGCGCCGCCACCAGCCCATTTTGAATCTCAGCAAAGCCAGTCTCAGGCAGCTTCTCAGTCTGCGCCAAACTCTGTTCCTGCCGATAGTTCTGTTGGCTCAATCCCTGCTGCAACCCCCGCTGCAACACCGCGCAAGAGCCGCTTGCCGCGTTCGATTGCTGCACCGGACGATGTTGATGTTGAGCCAGAGCCAGAGCCAGTGCCTCACGGCCGGTCATTTCGCAAATTGCCGCCATCGCGTACATCGGATGCACCTTTGCCAATTGAGCGCAGTTTGCAAAGTCCCAGCTCCAAAGTGGCGATAATCATCGCTGTCAGTGTGCTTGTTGGCGCTGGTGTTGGTGTGGGATTTTTGGCTAGTATCAAAAAGCCTGCTGATGCACCTGATACTGCTGGCAGTGCCACTGCTGGTATCTCTTCGAGTATGCCTGCTGGTCGCTCAACTGCTGCCCGCACTATTGACGCAGCTAGCTTGCTTGGTACCAAAGGCACTGGTGGTGAGAGTGGAGCTGCACCAGGAGCGACTTTTGCCCCTGTCGATACAAGGGATCTTAAGTCTATCGATGCAGCTCGGGATGCCGGTGCTAAACAGCTCCTTGCTGGTAATTATGAGGGCGCGCGCAAATGCTATACGGCTGCGCTGGCTTTTGATGGGCATGATATGACCAGTCTGCATAAACGTGGTCTCTCTAACTATCTCCTGGGTGCATATGCAGTGGCACTTATTGATCTCAACAAAGTCCTGGAGCGCGATCACCGCTACATTCCGGCGCTATTGGATAGGGCTGCTGCCTATTACAAGCTTGGTGAATACAAAAAGGCTCAAGCTGATTACGATCTCGTCTTTGCTGTCGACCGTGGCAATCGCTTTGCACTCCTGGGTCTCAGTCTTTGTAAGAGTAAACAGAACCTCAGCGAAGAAGCTCTTAAAACATTGAGCCGTCTCACTTTTGGCGATCCTGGATATGTCGGCGGCTATGAGGCTGCTGGTTATGAATTTATCAAGACTGGCGATTATCAAAGAGCTGCTGTGGCTTTTAGCAAGGCGCTCAATGTTGCACCAAACAATGACAATATTTATGCATTGCGGGCGCGCTCTTATTTACTAGCTGGGGACAAAGCTCACGCAATTGAGGATTACAATAGGGCCATAGCGCTTTGCAAAGATTCTGCCAGTGCTGTCAATTATAAGCATGACCTGGCTGTAGCTCAGGGCGCTAACTAGTGAGCATTTAAAACTTGCGGTTGAGGCAGCTTTCGATTCGTTTGAGAGTCTTTCTAATTACTGTTTTTTCTTGCTCCAGTCGCTCGGTGCTGTCGCCAAAAGGCAGGCATAGCACGCTTGTCGCTTCGTATAACTCAAGGGCTGCCATGGCTCTGGCTGTCAGTTGGCCTTCCAGGCATCTTTTGTAGATGCTAAACCAATTGCTTTTGGTGCCGATAGTGTCATAAATTTGAGAGAGGAAGAGGTTTTCGCTTTGGGAAAGTATGCGGTACTTGAGTGCAATAACAAGCGGCAGAGCCAGTGTCAGTCCCATCAGTCCGGCTAGCAGGCGTCCTTGTCCTTTGAGGTCGCTTACAATGTCATCGTGTTTTAGAGCGCCTAATATTTTGTGGACTTCTTCGGCGTTGCCAGCCAGGTGATAGCTCGCCTGTTGATCGGCTCTTGTGGCCAGAGTTTCGGACCATTCAAAGTGCAAAGCGGCTGTTTGTATCTTGCCGAGAGCACCGCTGGTAGTGTCGCGCAAGATAATGGCACGCCGCAGTCCCTCTATGTTTTGAATCGCTTTGATCGGGTCGCTAAAGCTCTCCATGGTCTCAGTAATCGTAGTCACTGTGGTGCTGACCAGTCGCTCTTGCCAGAATGATAGCTGGTAGCTATCTGGTTTTGCTTGCTCGGCAAAAAACACCAGGTCGATATCGCTAAAGATATCGTGGCTGCCTGTGGCGCTGCCTACGAGCATTGCGCCGAGATAATCTGGCGAGTCATATTGCTCAACCAACTGGGATAAATCTGGTGGAATTTGGAGCAGCACGTCGCTTTTGTTTGTTGGCATATTACCGCTCTTAGTTTTGTGGGAAGAACAAATAATCGCTGCCGTCCTGATTGGGACGGATAATCACTACTTTGCCCTCACTTCTTTTGGGGCGTCCGCTTTTGTTGAGACCCATATACATATTGGTGACGATATCGTCTGCCACTGCCCGCTCCCTATTGCGATTGCGTTCCAGGCAGACTTCTAGTGGCACATCTAAGAGCCAGAGCTGCACATCGCTGTAGTTAAATTTGCGGGCGCGCTCCAGAATTTGTTCGCGATGCTTGGGGTTGAGATTGGTGTTGTCGACTACTATGTTTTTTTCTTCTTGCATGGCTTGTTCCATGCGTTCAAAAAATATTTTAAATACGTCTTCGGGATTGCCCTGCGCGTCCTCCTCGCCATAGAGTTCCTGGCGGATAGAGTCGGCGTTCATGCAGTGGTAGCCCTTGGCGATGATGCGTTTGGCTAATGTCGATTTACCCGAGCCCGGGATGCCTACCATCAAAATCAATTTTGCCATTGCCTGGTAATTCTCGACTTTCGCTTTGATCTGTTTTAGTTTTGCTTTGACACTTGCTTGAGTTTTAGCTCTTTTTTTGCTTTGGTTTGGTCGATGTCTTGATCCATTTTACCCAGATACTAGAGAGTGCCAGACTCATCACAAAATATATGACCAGCATAATGCTGCGTTTATTGATCTGGTCATTGGTCTGCAAAGAGACTTTGGCATCAAGCCAGGGATTTGTATAAAAGGTCAAACCCACAAAAAGGAAATATCCGGCAGTGGATAGATAGGCCGCTCTTGCCCACTTGGTAAATTGGCGCCAGGACCAGATTGCCTGGGTCAGATAGCCGGTGCCAAGGCAGGCTATCGAAAGTCCGTAGTGCTGATAGCGTCCCAGAGTAAAGTGGCGCTGCAATGGGGTCATGATAATGCAGGTGGCAATGATGCCAAAGATGATAATCATGCGATAGCGGTAGGTGTCGCTTAGCAGAGACTCTTTGGGTTTTTCGTCTTGAGCAGTTGCTTCTGTTTCTGGCGTTTCGCTCAATTGTTGCCTCCAGTCAGCGGCCCGGTAAAAGCTTACGCCAGTAGTAGAGAAACAATCGACATGCGAGTCAATACGCCATTTGTAACTTGCTTGAGTATAAGACTGTATTTGGGATCGTCTGCCAGGGCTTCGGTGATTTCGGTGCCGCGGTTTATTGGTCCCGGGTGCAAGATGCGCACACCAGGCTTGGCGCCTTTGATTGTCTCGTGATCGAGTCTGTATCTAGCGCAATACTCGTCTATTGAGATTAGCCCCTGCTCCTGACGCTCCATCTGGATGCGCAAAGAGATGATAAAGTCAGCATCGGCAATGGCGCTATCCAGCCGGTGGTGCACAGTGGCACCGTAGTCGGGCATGGCAAAGTCCATCGGCACAAGTGTCTCTGGACCGGCAAAATGTACCTGGGCTCCCAGGTTTTTGAGCAGCCATAGATTGGAGCGAGCCACGCGGCTATGCAAAATGTCGCCTATGATGGCGATTTTTTTGCCTTTGAGAGTATCGGATTGGAGACTGTTTGCCACTGTCCCGTCGCTTTGCAATTTGGGCAAACAATCCAGCGTCTCAAGCATGGTGTAGAGATCGAGCAGCCCCTGTGATGGATGAGCGCTGGCTCCGTCTCCGGCATTGATGATGGAGAGTCGGGCGTCTGCTCCGTGCTGTAGTTTGATAGCGGCGTTGCTCTCAAGTGCTAGCTTGGCTTGAGTGCCTCCCTCACTGTGGCGCATGATGATGGCATCCACACCCATAGAGTAGAGATTGGTGGCTGTGTCCAGCAAGCTCTCGCCTTTGGCGGCCGATGATGTTTTGATATCGAGATTAAGGACTGTCGCTCCGACTTTGCGCGAGGCCAGGTCAAATGAGCTTTTGGTGCGTGTGGAATTTTCGTGAAAAAGGGTCGCTACAGTCCGTCTTGACAGTATCGCCAGTGGTGGCATCCTGTGGGCCTGGACTTGTTTGAAATGCCCAGTCAATGCCAGATGGCTTGAGACTTCGCCCAGTGTCAGATCTCTAGTATCAAGGAGGTGCTGTCGGGCGTGCCAGGCTTTTGCTCCCGCCTCCTTAGCCAAAAAGGCACTGATGAGGTCACCGGCAACTTCTTTTGATAATGTCTTTGTCATGCTCAAATTATGGATATGCCGCCTGCTCTATGTCAAACGCCTGACGGCTTTATTAGCCATTTTGTAGATAAAGATTTAAAAGCGCTCACAGAGCGTCTGTATGGGTTGCCAGGGGTGGGGGTTGTCAGCTACCATTTTTGTTGGTCAGTAAAGCAATCTGGCTGGCGTTTATAAACTGGTGAGGTAGTACCGATGGCTGATGCAGAGCAAGTAGAAGGCGGACAGCGCGCCCAACGCAACACAGGTAGCTTTGCCACAAGGCTTTTGCAAAAAGCCCTGGACGATCGCAAAAAGACTGATCCCAATCTAAAAGTGCCAGATCAAGTCCAAGCTCAGGTAAAATCAGAAGCTGCTGAGAAAGAATTGGTTGGTGCCGGTTCTAAGTAACGGCAACATCCCTTTCACAAGTATTGGATTTAGTAGTGCCAGCCTCTTACTCAGCTGAGGAAATTATCGAGCTGACTCAAGGGCGTATGGCGCAGGGCATGGTGCCGGATGACGCCGGTGCCGTCACTACAGATACACGCGTGCCTCTGGAGTCCACCTGGTTTGTGGCACTGGTGGGCAAAAACTTTGACGGGCACGACTTTATTGGGGATGCCTTTTGCGCTGGAGCACTGGGTTGCATTGTCGAGGACCGCGGTAGTTATCCAATTGCCGCTACGAGTTTTCCTTTGATTGCAGTTGATGACACAGAGGAGGCTCTGGGCGCTCTTGCCAAAAACTGGCGCAAGCGCACTCTCAAAAAGCTTGCTCTAGTGACAGCGTCATCTTTGAGCGAGCCCAGCCCTGTGGCACAGGCATTGGCGCAGCGGACATTGAGGCAGCACACTGCCACTGAGCCTGCCACCGGTGGTGCGGCAGTGGACTCCGAAGATTTTGAGCCGGACGAGGCTTATGTGGACTGGCGTAAAAATGTCAGCGAGATTTTGTGCGGCTTCCTTGGTCTTGATGATGATTTGCGCTATGTTGTCGCAGATTTTGCTCCCAGTCCGCTGGATAAAGCGGCATGGTTAGTCGAAATACTCAAGCCGGATCTGGTCATCATTACTGGCGATGGCTATCAATATGACAGACTGAGTGGGTCTCATCATCTGCCAGCTGAGGTCTTGCGCTCAATTGTAGGAGCTGTAGCCAGACTTGCTCCAATCAAAGCGGTGGATAGTGACCACGGCGCAGTCAAACCTGTTATTAAGGCGCATGCACCGCAGGTAGTATGCACAGATGCCGAGTTGGCACAGTCACTGGGTGTCAAACATGTAACTGGTGTGGATGATATTGCTGTCGCGCAGGCTCTGGGCTTAACGCCGACTATGCCGTAGCGCGCGGCTTATCAAAGATCTGTCTAAAGCCTGATATCAACACATAGAGATTGCGAGTGAGCCACATGGTGCCAGGCAAAATATAAAAGACACAGGCAAATTTGCCAAAAGGCAGGTTTTTTAGGATCATCGGGATAGCATCTGGTCCGTAATAACGGTCCTTAGCCTCGTCAATCAAAAAGAGCGACCAGGGCGACTTGTCGAGGTCCTCGATCAAGCGTGCCGCACGTGGGCTATGTGAGTCTCTATCCACAAAGGTAAAAGCACCTTGTCTGTCCCAAACTTTTAGGACGCAAGCAAGCGATCTGACCACCGAGCAACGCTCGTCGCAGACAATCGTAAATGAAAGGGCTTCCGGGGCATACTTTGTTGTCATGTCCATACAACGCCCACCTTTGGTGAATAGTTTTGCAATGAAACAAGTTTAACAGAACAATAGCTATCTTTTACACCCTATTTGGTGTCAATTTGAGCCATTTTTATATACACGATTGAAATATTGAACTGATGTTATACCTGTCGATGTCAAGCGCTTTTAAGTTCCTAGTATTTCCAAAAATTTGTCTGGATTTTGCAAGTCCACAGTAGCCACCCTTGCCAATTGGGTAGATTAATATCCTCAGGAAGCCGTTTGTTGAGATTAGTCATGTTTGTTGATGAGTACAAACTCTTTACCGAAGTAATCATGCCGTTTTTGCGTGAGCACTGGCACGAAATAGACCTGTCTGGTGGCGCCAGCGGAGAGAGCGATGGACACCTTACCAGAGCTGAGTTAGAAGCCGCACGGGTGCGCCTTATCGCCCGTGGTGATGAGCATGGTGCGGACATACTGGCTGACCTTTTAATGCGCTATGAGGCGATTTGTGCGGCGTTTGTGGATGGTGGCGGCAGCCAGGATGAGACTGCTCTGGGTATCTCTCGCCACGACATCTCTGTATACGCTCAGCTATGGGACCCCGATTATCGCAAGCGCGACGGGCAACCTGTGCCCTTTGAGTGGATGTCGCAAAAAGATGTCGACGACGGCAAGTATTGGTAATGCAATTATCGGACTCTCAAAGCCCTGCTCACAAAAGCCATTTAAAACGTATCGGTATTGTTTTGGCGGCGATTTTACTGCTCGGTGCTGGAGTTTTTGTGGCGTCGCGCTATAGACCGCTATTTAGAGTTGATGCTACCACCAAGGACTTGGGCAAAGTGGCTGAGGGCGAGGATCTGGTAGCTACTTTTGCAATTTACAATGACGGACTTAAGCCGCTAAAAGTCTTTGATGTCAAAACTGATTGTGGTTGTACTGATTTGTCCTGGCAGTCCAAATTAATTGAGCCTGGTCAGTCAACCAAGCTCACCGTGCATATTGACACCACAATGAAGCAAGGAGCAGTAACCAAACAAATACGCTTTAAGTCAAACGATAGCAATTATAGTTTTGGTGCACTCAATATGCTTGTTGATGTCGAGAATATGCACACCATGATGGGTGAAGGCGGTAAGGCTAAAATATTTACTGCTGAAAAATGCGCGCACTGTCATGTCGACAATGGAGTTGGCGCTTTTGGTAAAGACCTCTTTGAGGCTGATTGTGCCATGTGTCATCGGCGCCAGGCAGAAAGCAAAATACTTGTCGGTCCTGAAATCGAAAAAGTGGATTATAAGGACGCCGCCCAAATCAGACACATGCAAGAGGTGATTAGCTTTGGCAGCAAAACCCACCGCTCCATGCCAGGCTTTTTAGCAGAGGCTGGAGGTCCTTTGACAAAGGAGCAAGTAGACTCTATCGTCGATTATCTAAAATTGCAAAAGAAGTAAGTGAGGTGTGCCTGGGGCGTGAGCAACTTGCAAATCCAAAATTTGTCAGAGGCAGTCAAAGAGCATAAAGATGTAGTTCAGCAAGTAGCAGCCTTGCTCCTTGCTAATTTTGCTACTCCTGACGGCTGGCCTACAATCGAGTCGGCGCTGTTAGAGGTGCAGGAGTCTCTCGCCCCTGACCGCATCAGCCGAGTCGCTCTCGATGACCAGGGCAATGTTATTGGCTGGGTCGGTGGCATGCAAGATTACGATGGTCATGTCTGGGAGTTGCATCCCCTTGTGGTTTGCGCCACTAGTCGCGGCAAAGGTATTGGTCGTGCGCTTGTGCTTGATTTGGAGGGCATCGCCAGAGCTTTGGGTGGCGAGACAGTGATGCTGGGTACTGATGATCTGGACTGTGCCACCTCGCTAGGTGGCGTGGATTTGTACACCAATTTATGGACCCGCATAAAAGATATAAAAAACCTGAGACGTCATCCCTATGAGTTTTATCAAAAACTCGGTTACTCAATTGTTGGGGTGGTGCCAGATGCAAATGGTCCTGGTAAGCCGGATATTCTTATGGCTAAAAGCTTGATTAGAGATTAAGTCTGCGCCTTGCCTCAATGTCAGCCATCTTTGGAGCTATCGATTGGTGCTGTCTTTGTGGCTGCGCTTGAGGTACTGTTCGACTGTATTGTTGCAAGCATATTGCACACCTTTGAGGGTGGCCATGGCGCAGGTCGCATACAAGAGGCATAAAGCAAAACTATCTGTTTCCATATTTATTACTCATAGAGCCAATATCATCTTGGATCTCAAGCTGTCAAAATGGCATCAAAATGCTATTGGCTGGTGTCAATAAAACATCAAAGTCTCTATTTACGGTGCTGGTGTCACCAATGTGCCACCGGGCGCAGATACACTAAAGTTGTCCAAAATCTCCCCGCTTGGGGTAGATACAAAGGTAGTTCAGAGCACTTACTATGGTTACGCACAAGCCAGACAATGCTGAAGCAGCAGTCGTCCCAGCTCAGGTAGAGGGCAGGCACACACATTTGAGTGCCGAAAATGCTGGCGTATCAATGACCAGTGTGGATACTAATGCTGCCCATCGGGCTATGAGAACGGCCGCAAGCGGGGGCGAGGGGTTGGGCGATCTGGTGATTACCGGAGCTGCCACCAGGGACCGGACGACAGTGGGCAATGATTCAGCCACGACAAAGGAACGTGCTACCGCAGGTAAGGACACAGACAAGCAGCAAGACTGGCAACCCAGTTTAAAAAGCGACATCTTTAATGACTTTACTATCGAAGGCAAAAATAAGTACAACGAATGGGCTGGGCGCGAAGCTCGTCGCTACAATCTGGTCGAGAACGAGGGCAAAGACCATACCGAAGAAAACGCTTTTAGACATGCACTTACCTCTGCCATCTACAGTATGAAATATGGCTCCACTGCTAGCCTTGAAATGGGTTGGGCCAATGAGCAAAAGGACTTTAACATCGTCACCTCTTTGAGAGGCAAAATTGATCTGGCTAAAATTGCTGACACTAATGCTGACCTTTTGAATAACCGCTCAGGTATAGAGATAGCTCAACGCCTGGTACGCGAAAAAGGCGAAGGCAATGTCACTATCAAAGACCTTGAAGAAGCAGTGATCAAAGAACTGCGCGAAGGGAAACTCGTCACTCACCCGCAGCAAGAGCTAAGGACTGGCAGGCTGGCTCCGGAAATGCTCAGTTATCACCGCATGCCGGGCTTAATCCAGTGGGAAGCACAAAACGGACCAACCGAGTCTGACCGTGCTCGAGCACGCGAGATTTTGCAGCACAGAGGCATTAAGTAGGCAACGTCGCAGCAGGCGGATTTCTACTTTTGCTGTGAGTCGATTTCGAGTAAGTCGATTTTTTCTTTCAGCTCTTGGATAAATTCATTTGTTGCATCGATAGCGGCTGCTTTTGCCAGGCTCTCTCTAGCTGCCTTAGCATCTTTGGCGGCAATGTTAGCGCGAGTGAGGTGCAGCCAGCCATTGATATAGTTAGGATTGATAGCGAGTACTTTATTGGCGACTTCTATCGCTTCTTTGATTTTGCCCTGCTCGGTGTAAATAGAGCTGAGATTGCCGTATGGCCATTCAAACTCTGGTGCTCGTGCGATGCAAAGCTTAAATGTCTCGATAGCGTTATCTTGATCGTTAGAATACATCTGGTGGTAGCCCAGGATGTTGAGATTAATAAACTCCTGTTCGACAGGATGGCTTGGGATATAAGCCTTTAGATAAATACTGGCGCGTTTGCCAACGCCATCCGGGTCTGCTTCGATAGCCATATTTAAGGCTGCGCGCGCTTTTTCGGTCCAACCGAGGCGTTTGTATTTTAGCCCCTGGTCGTAATACTGCTGTGCTTGCTCACTGTTGGATTTGTTAGAGTCTGGCTGGCTTGCCTCTGGTGTGGGCAGTGCAGTCTCGCTAAGCTCTTTGATGTCTTTGCTCTGAGCACTCCAGACAAACATCTGGCATGCCGCCAGCAGAGGCAGTGCTAGCAAAGCAAATTTACGGGACAAAGAGGCTTCTTGAATGGCGATCATTTAACTGCCTTTTTTACATTGAGGGTAAATTTAGCTGCAATTGGTGTATGACTTTTACAGGTAAATGAACAGCCTCGGCGGTCAATCTTTACTGTAAATTGCTATTTTGATTTTACTACAGAGTAATTTGTCCACCCTGAAAGGAATAGTTTTGGCGGTATTTGCATTTTGGTCAAGACGGTCGCACACCCTACGTGGTGGTCAGTCGCGCGCAGCGTTAAGTGAAGAAAACGACCCTGCCGCCGGTTATCGCCGGTCGCGAGCGCCTTTTGCTTTGCTGTCATTGCTTGCGCTAGCAACTTGCCTCAATCCCCTTGATTGTTTACCCGCTGCGGCAAAGGGGCCAGGCAAGGGCGAAATGATTTTGTTTAAGGCCACTGGCTCGATGTGGGGTGCCACTTCAAACCGCTTTAGCGAGCATGCCTTTAGTCTTAAGTCTAATCGTGGTGTGGCACTGTGGCGTGATAATGACCCTGGCAGTGTGACACTAATAAATCCAGAAAACAAAACGTACCTGATTGAGTCAATAGGAGAATATTTGGGTGACAATCACTATGGCGTGGAGGTGCCAATCGCAGTTGAGGACTCCAAAGTTGGACCACATGCAGCTCTTGATGGACATCCCTGTCTGGAGACCGTTTTTTTAGTTAAGCCCCATGCCGGCAGAGGCGGCAGAAGACATAGAGGACTTTTGGCTGGCAAGGAGGCGATGCTTAAGTCTTTCGACAAGTCTTCTACCAGTCCTCTTAAGACGTCTGAAGTGAAATCGAAAAATGGCACCTCGGGTGGTACAAAAGTCAGCTCGGGGCAGTCCAAGACCAAGTCCAAATCTGAATTGGGCAAGAGTGCTTCTATCGCAGCACCTGCCGGTGACAGGGCTGCAAATTTAATTGAGATTGCACGAGTGGTTTCGCTTAAGGATATTACCCTGCCTCCATCGATGCTAAAAGCCTGGGCTACCATTATGTTGACTAATAGCCAGTCGGGATTTCCTGTGTCACTGGCGGTCAGACCAAGTTATGACTGGAGAGATCCGGACAGGAAAAATGAACCAGTACGAGCCCTGATTGAATATCAGTCACTTAAGTTTGTGCCTTTGGAGCCAAAGAGTTTTGAAATTCCAGTAGGCTTTAAAAAGGCCCAGGATAAATCTGCCTTTTACCTATCTGAGAGCGGAGAGCTTAAAGCCAGCGATATTGATGATCTCTTCCGCGGCGAGCTTAAGTAGGCTACGTGTTTTCCTTATTGTTTGGTTACATTAAAACAAGTATTGTTCAGTTATGGATGGCTCTGAGATTTCAAAGCTAGCTAAGTAAAGCTCCTACGGAACCCTTCCGAGGTCTGATGCAAGGACAATCCCTAGACTCAACCAGAGAACGCAACGATGATGCGGCTAAGACTGCCAATCCATCAATTAATCTGGTCGACCTTGTAATGTCCGATAAAGCACAGACTGCTCCACTCAATTTGCGTGAGGCCGTTGCTGCCGGGGCTGCTACCAGTGCCGGAGAGGCAACTGCAAAAACTTGTAAGCCCTCGCCAGAGTACGAATCCCGGATAGATAATGTCGCTCGTCGCATATTTGACCCGGCAGCGCTAGGTGATTTGCAGCAACTAAAAAGCAAGTACAACTGCGATATTCAGCGGACCGGCGATCCTCTGCGTTATGTAAAACTAGCGCTCGACAAAGATGATAACGACCCCTATACCTCATATTTGACGCCAACTGCATACAAAAGTATGCTGGACTCTCAGCGTGGCAAAGCTGTAGGTGTTGGCGTTTCTTTTACTATGCCAACTGCCTTTGAAGACAAAAATGGTGCAAAGCCACCACTGGTGGTGCAAAGTTATGATGCTACAGATGCGCGTGGTCGTGACCTCAAGCCTGGCGACGAAGTCCTATCCATCAACGGCGTAAGTATGCAAGGTAAGACCTGGCGCGACGGGCTGCGAGCCCTGGATGGACCAGAGCAAAGCAAAGTGTCCATGCAAGTCATGCGCGATGGAAAAGTCAAAGACATTACGCTGACACGCACCAGTGAAGACGTGCCTAACGTCACAACTGCCGTTGTCGACGGCAAGTTTGCCCATATCCAGGTTAAGTCATTTATGAATGACAATACCTCCAAGCAAATTGAAAAAGCCATACTCGAAAATCCCAAAGCAGAAGGATACATTCTGGATCTGCGCAACAACGGCGGTGGCTTGCTTGATCAAGCGATGACCTCGGCCTCGGTATTTATCAGCGAAGGCAAAGTTCTAAACATCAAGTCGCGTGTAGCGTCAGATCCCACTGCCCCCCGCTACGAAAACGATGTCTATAGCGTCGGCAAAGACGCTATTACTCTCAGCGTAAACGGTGCAGCGCCCAAGGCTTATGCTATGCGCCACCCTGACAGTGTGCACAAACCAGTGGTTGTGTTGGTCGATCAAGGTACTGCTTCAGCGGCAGAGATACTCGCTGGAGCCCTCAAGGATACTGATGGCGCCTATGTAATTGGCACACCTACATTTGGTAAGGGTATTGGTCAAACAATATTTCCTGATGGCCTCGCCGGTGGTGCCACCAAAATTACAACCTTTAGATATTACACTCCGTCAGGTCTCTGGCCTGGTGATGGTCATGATAGCCGCATCGGTTTGCAGCCTAATCTGACTGTCATAAACCCGACTGCTGCTGAGTTCAACACACCTCGCGATGGACAGGTAAACGCGGCAGCAGCCTATCTGCGTGCCCGTATTCAAGCTGGCAGACGCCAATAGATTGTGGCGTTCAGCCTTGAGTTTTATCCCAGATGTTGAATACTTTTGAGAATTTGACGATCCTCAAAGTCCTCAAGTACATTGTGCTGGTCGTAGCGGTAGCCCGTGATCTGGTGATAAAGCGCTACGGGTATCTCAAAGTAATAGTCCACACCGTCGTCTTCTTCAGCTTGTGCAAGTGCCTGCTCTTTAATTGTTTCAAAATCCGCAGGGGGTGTCCCTTCTACTTGCAGGTGCTGATCACTGGTTTCTGCGTTGTGTATTACTGCCCAGACCTTTTTGCCATTTTGCCAGCATGTTACCCGAGCATCCATAACATGCTCTTCTATTGAGCCAACCAGGACACAGGTTTTTTCTGATAGCTTGGCTAGTAAGTCATTTTGCTTTTGCAAATGCTCCGACAGGTCGACTATCACATACCAGCCATTCTCGAGAGTTGCGCCAATCTTCTGATTGCGCGTTCTTTCAAATTTGCTGGCTTCATCGCCAAAGATTGGGCTCAGTTTTAGCCCCTCCCACATTTCTTCTTTGGGGATGTCTTTAGTTGCAAGATAAGTTAAGCTGCTGCCCATTACTGTCCTTTCTTGTTGTCGGTTGGCTGAGTATGAGGTTCTTCTTTATTCTTTTGGTCTAGTGTTTGTGAGTCCGGGTAACTGCTGTCGACAGCCTTTATCTCGATAAAATGTGGAGCGATTGTGCTGATGATGGAGGACATTCCAAAATACCACAATGCGCCGATGCCGATTGACTTGGTTGTCTTTAACCATTGGCATTTGATTGTCAACAAAATCAGCATCACATAAGGACTAAAAAAGCCGATATAAATCAATTCGCGCTCAAATGGCACCAGTAAATTGCCGTGTCCAAAGAGATTTGCTATCCAACTGATCAGCACGATTGTGCCAACAGTCAGTGCTAGCCACCATATGGGTAGTAGCCACACTACAAATTTAAACCATTGAGGTGGAGTATCTGACCACATTTCAAACCTGCATTGAGTGAGGAATTTCTGGATAATTTCTCACATGATACATTGATTTTAAATGAGCTTGTCCCGGGAGCCTATGTGCCCATCTGCAGCAAGGTGAGATGTCGTATTTTGCGACACCTCACCGATTGCTTCTATCTAGTGGCTCGCAACTTTTGCACTGGCAGCGTGGCTTTGCTTAGCGTTGCTTTGTTTAGTGTTGCTGACTGTATTGCTTTGAACTTTTGCGCTTGCTACATGATTTGGAGTGTGCGTTTTAGTTGTATGGCCTGTACTTGCTGCATGCGCTTTGATTTCGTGAGCGGGCTTATGTGCTTTTGAGGAGTTGGTCTGAGCATGTAATTTGTGTTTGGCTGTACCGGCGGCAGACTCTTTAGGACTAACTAGATCTTTGATAAAAACCTTCTTTGGCTCGTAGTCGTTGTTGAACAGGCAACTGCCAATCAGCGCGATAAATCCAGCAAAAACTGCAAATGCCAGCAAGTGATAAAATTCGCGAAAGTCTCTGTCAATATGCTCTGCCTGGTGCTTTGCGCTCAAGGCTCTGCCGTTAAAACAATCACCCAATCTGCAAATATCGTCATATTGTCCGATCAGTGTGAACCCTATAACTACGACAGCGAAGATGACTGCTAACGGATTTTGAAACATTTGAGTGGTCCAAAGGGGGAGTTGATGCGATCTTATCGAATTGCCGCTTGACAAGCCCTGAAATTAACTCCGGATTAATAATGCCAGGCTGATACAATCAGCAGACCTATTTTTGGAGTAAAAATGCAGACAGAAGGCAAGCGTGTAGCTCTGGTAACTGGCGCCAGTAAAGGTATCGGCAAATCAGTGGCAATTGGTCTGGCCGAAGACGGTTATAGCTTGGTCTTGTGTGCGCGCTCCGAGTCAGGACTTAAGGCCACCAAAAAGCATATTATAGAGAAGTGTCCTGATGTGCAAGTCGAAATCCACTCTCTGGATGTGAGAGATACTGCTGCTGTCGCCAAAATGATTGACGAGACCAAGAGCACTTTTGGGCGCATCGATATGCTCTTTAATAACGCTGGCATTTATCACACTGGCACATCCGAATTGTCTCTAAAAGACTTTACCGACATGCTGGATATCAATTTGAGGGCGCCTTTTCAGTTGATATCGCTGGTGGTGCCAATAATGAAAGCGCAAAAGTCTGGACATATCATCAATCTCTCGTCTCGTGCAGGTAAAACGGCACGGGCTGCAGCTGGTGGTTATGCGGCATCCAAGTTTGGTCTGGTTGGACTTAACGAAGCTCTCTACAAAGAAGTGTCTCAGTTTGGTATCCGTGTGACGGCACTCTGTCCGGGTTTTGTTGACACCGAGATGGGCAGTGTCTCTGGACTTAGTGCCAAAGAAATGATCAGCCAGGACGACATCGTCAAAACTGTGCGCTGGTTGGTTAGCTTGTCCAAAGCTGTCTGTATCCAAGATGTTTATTTTGAGTCAATTAAACAGGTTGATGGCTAATTGCTTTAGCTTATAAGCTTGGTATTTGGGTAAAACAAAGAGGGAGTCCTGATTTACTCGCTATAGTCCGTCAATGCTTTGGCGGTCCTGCTCAAGAGGCACATAATGGCTGGAAACGAGTTGGCACTAGATGCCCCGGTGGAACAACCCAAAACTCATAAGGTTGCCGACAATACTCCACTTGTTTCAAATGAGGACATGAGGAATTTTGCTGGCGCTAACTCAGGTGCTGCGTCAGGCGGCAAGGCGTTTGAATTTGGCGTAGCCGACAAGTCGGACGTAGAGGCTAATCAGCCCCTTAATTTTGACGAGCACCCACTCAAAAATTTTGACCAGTGTGGTCCAGACCGCGAAAATATAGGCAACGAAAGGAACATCGTTTACTGGCCTACTGAAAAAGGCGAAGCTTTTGAACAGGCCGCTGAGCAGATGTTGAACGGTCCAGAAAGAGCTGCTAAAAAGGACCTTTCGCCAGAGGAAAGCAAGAGTGCTGAGGACGTGGCAGCCAACGTGAAGAAGTTTTTTGATAGTGATGATGCTGCGTCGAAGAACACTGGTACAGACTCGTTTTTAGCTAACTTGGATCGCATGTCAGATGCCCGAGAAAAGCTCGACGAAGCGCTTGGCGGCATGGCTCCCGAAAAAATGGATGATGTGATAGCTGCTGCCAATGAAAAGCTAAAGCCTCAAGGGATGCGTATCGAGCGCTTACCAGATACCGATGAAGTGTGGATGAAGCAGTCTAAGGCTGGTCAGCCTGATACCGTTGTATTTGCCAAAAAGGCTTCTTGTCCAACTAGCTGAGTTTTAGCTTCTATCGCTTTATTTGTGGACTATTCCTAAATCTAACGACCGGTCTGTAAGATTGAACGGTTGCCTCTTGGCGCAATCGCAGTAGCGGATGCGCAGAAGCAGTCGGTCACAGAGGTAACGGTCTGACGCAGCGGCAATGCACGGACGTAGCGGCAATAGTCGGAGGCAATGGGAGCGGTTATGCAAAATGCAAAGGTAAATGCCCCGAGAGTAACCAGGAGCATGCAGTCAGCCCTGGTATGGTTGGCTGGAGCTGGGTTATTGCTCGCCATACAGCCTGCCCTGGCGGCTGGGCTGAGTGCTACGCAATTAGACAATGTCACTCTCGATGCCCCGGACATGGAAGGGGACGGCACGCACAAATTGACCTTTACCAACAGCGCTCACAAGCATGAGTATGGCACTGACAAAATCATCAAAACAGCCATTGGGGACCTCAATGGCGATGGGCTCGATGACGGTGCTGTAGTCTATTACGAGGACGGTGGTGGTACTGGTGCCTTTATGCGCCTAGCAGTGTTTGTCTGCAAGGGCGGCAAGCCTGTCCAGGTGGGCGATAGCGGACTCGGTGATCGTAGCAATACCAAGAGTTTGACAGTTAAAAACGGTGTGTTAGTCCTCGACATCATGACGCATGGACCAAACGACAGCGCGTCCTCGCCCACTGTCCATAAGGTGGTGCGTTTTAAAGTCAAAAAAGACAAACTTGTGGGACCGGAGCAAGTCGATTGAGGCTTGTCTAGATCCGCATAAGTAGCTTCATGCCGAGTATTGTGCCAATGATGATAAAGAGTGTTCTGGCAAAACCCTCGCCTTTTTTAGCACCAATTTTTGAGCCAATTGATGCTCCAAAGGCAGAGCCAATGATGGCTGGCAGCATCAGTGTGATATTCCATTTGCCGCCCTGCAAATAAATAGCAGCTGCAAATGTGCACCAGAAGAATCCCAGCACGCAAGAATATCCTCTGGCTTTGAGAAATTTGAAACCTCTGGTTTTGGTCAGTAGAGCGCTTGTAAAAAGACTATTGCCGGAGCCGTAAAACGCCTCGTAAAAGCCCAGTGGGAATGCTGCAAGGCTCGTGAAGAGGCGGTTAGTCGATGGGGCTTTGGTGTCCACACCAAAATTTTTGCGTAGTAGTGAAAACGCCACCAGCGAGATTATGAGCACGCCAATTAGCTGTTGCAACACTTTGGGATCGCAAGACACAATTACTCTTGTGCCAAAAAAGGCTCCAGACATGCCGCAGATAACCAATCCAGCAATTAGTCGCCAATCAATCTCGTGTCCTTTTAAAAAATTGCGTGCAGCAACCAGGGTCCAAAATGAGCCACTGACTGTATTTGATGCTATCGCTACAGGCAGTGGATAACCCAGCGCAAGCCACACTGGTGTGGTGATAAGACTTGAGCCCGCGCCGCATATCGAGCTCATCATTGTGGCTATAAAGGCCACAAATGTGATTAGCAATATCTGGGTGATTTCAGTCAATTGCCTGTCCTTTTGCTGTTCTGTGCCGGTGGTTGGCTAGGACCAGTCTCGGATAGATTTCTGACAAAGCTGTGACAAGCGCTGGGCATCTTACGAATAAAAGGCTTTCGCTCAAACGGACATATTGCATTTGCAATCTGCCAGTTATTGGGCAGTGAGTCTGGGGCAGGGCGTTAAAGACTGTCTGAAGGCCGCGGCGGGAATAATATCCTGAGAATGTGAGGAGCTGGGCGATGGTGGAGACAAAACCGAGCGACGAGGGCGAACGGCTAAACCGGCATCGGGCAGAGAAGCCTGCGCTAGACAGCCCCGAAGGTCAGCAAGTGAGAAATGCTACAGGTGATCAGGTTGAAGCGGTCAGAGCTGCCAACCCAGATAGATGCGATGGATCGGCGACACCGAAGAACCGAGCCGGAATAACAGACCAGCAACATTTGCTGATTGATAAACAAGCTGGCAGCTTTGAGCTAACCGATCGAAACGAATCCGGGCTTGAGACCATAGTTGCTGCCAGAGGATTGCAGGCTAAGAGTAGTACGGAAGCTCAGAAAATTGCGTATGACTTGAAAGAATTCGCGCGAGACTGGAATAACGGTGCTAAAAAGGCTGGTACTTTTGTTGACCGTACTAAAGAACAAATAGGCAAGTCAGAACTGCGACAGATGGAAGCTCCTGCCAGCTTGGATGTATTGCATCCACATGCAGGCAAAGAAGATGATTATGTTTCGTATGGGAGCTGCAGAGCAGCTAACATGCGCTTTCCCGAAATAAGTAAGAGGCTTGGTTCTGGTCCTGGTAAGATTGATCCAGACCTGATAGCTGCTGTAATACGACATGAGCAAGAGGCCTATAAGCAGTTGTATGACTCAGGGCAAGACAACTATGTAAGCAAGCACGGAAGCGCGGCTGTACTGAGCGAAGACGTGTCGATAGGTCCAGCACAGATCCAAATTAGAAATATAAACAAGCTGGTTAAGGAGTTTCCGGAACAGCTGGGTCACTATGCTAAAGACCCGTTGAGAGCGGCACAAAACCCAGGTGACGCACCTTTTTTTGTTGCTGGATATTTTACCGATGTAATTCAGCATTTGAACAAAGGAACAAAGCCCGAATTTACAGGAACACTAGATTGGGCAAACGTTCGTAAACTGTGGTTTGAGGGCGATCTTAATGGAGCGCTAATTAAGTCTTACAATCCTCATCCAAAGCAGATTGAGTTTGTGATGAAGAATCTAAAACTGATTCAAGAGAAGGGTTTGCGATAGCCTCAATAATGCGTTTTGCTCGACAGAAGTCATAGCCAAATGCTATCAACGCCCCACTGAAGGCACCTGAGAGACTTAAAAAAAGCCATAAGGCAAAAGCGTCAAAGGATTCTGTTTGGGAGCCTTTGGACGCATCACAGCTCATTAAATAAGACCAGTCATGGTAATTGAAAATCGGCTGCCAACCACCAAAGGCCAAGAAACCCAGAAGGGCAGCAAGTAACCAGAACCAGGGGTGAAGTGATAGTTTTGCTGATTGGTGTTCTGGCATGCAACTAGTATAAACCCCGAGCAAAATTTCCTGATTTAGATCAAGGCAAGAGGGGCTTGGTGATTGTCGGTGGGCTCTCGCACCTCCTTGTCGCTTGACAACCTAGATCAAAAAAAGAATCGGGAAGACTCAAATTGAGCCAACCCGATTCTCCAAAAAGTGTCCCTTAGCCAGCTTTACTTGGGCTGGTCGTTTTTGTCAGCTGCACCACCGTCAAGCTTGTCGCCGTCGCCAGCGGGCTTGTCAGCGCTGTCAACTGGCTTGTCAGACAGCTTGTCGGTTTCGCCAGCAGGCTTGTCGCTTGCCGTCGAGTCCGACTCGGTGGTATTGCCAGCGGCGTCGTCCGGCAGGTTGTGCGCGGTCGAGCCGGTGCGGCGATGCTTGGCCATCTGCTGACGCTGGCGCCGAGCTTCGGTGATGGCGTCACGACGAATTTCATCGATGCGCGGGCAGGTGGTGCCAGCGAGCGAGTCCAGCAACTGAACGCGGTCTTCGACCGGCGGATGGTTGTCACCGAGGTGACTTGCCCAGTGACGCAGACGCTGCCACAGTCCACGCGGCTTTTTGCCTTCCAGACCTTCCTCGCCTTCGTGCAGGCTGACAAACAGCATGGAGTCCATGCCGCCCAGGAGGATCTTGAGCTGCAGAGCAGCGCGGTTGCGGTTCATCCAGTCCACGATCTTTTGCAGAGCGTTGGAAAGCGCGCAGGGGTCATTGGTCCACTGAGCAGCCAGGACGTCAGCAGCGCTTTCGCGGCTACGGCTGACAAACATGGTGATCAGCTTGGCAAAGATGCTCACCACGTAGAAGGTGACGAGCGTGATGAAAAAGCCGGTGACTGCCGAGGCAGGGTCCACCAGACGCTTCTTGTCGCGCTTGACCTTGTGGGACAGCTTGCCTAGCAAGTCATCTTCGCCCTTGGGCTTGGAGTTGTCGACAAAGCAGGCGTTAAAGATGCGCGGCGATGCACCAGCCAGGATCATGGCAAAGAGCGAGCCGAGCACAGCAACCAGCGAAGTGATTGCCACATCGCGACTTTTGACGTGGGCAAGCTCATGAGCCAGAATGGCTTTGATCTCGCGGTCAGTCAGACCGACGGCAAAGAGACCTTCGGTGGCGGCGATAAAGGCGTTGCTCGGCGAGCGACCCGTGGCAAAAGCGTTGGGAATCGGCAGCGGCGAGACAAGCACGTCGGGTTTTGTCTTGAGCCCGGTCAGGGGATAAAGCTCGTCGACCAGACGCACAAGGCGCACATGGTCGGCGTTGCCGAGGTCGGGCGGCGTGCAGCGCATCATCTTTTTGACCAGATTGGCGCTGTTGTACCAGCCGAAGAGCGGCATCAACACGGAGAAGAAGAACAGGATGCAGGTAGCGACAGTGAAGTTGACGCCAAGCCAGAGCAGGCCAGCACCGGACAATGCACCCATGAGGGCGATGCCGATGAAGGTCCTGATCCAGTTGGAGCGCAACTCACGATCGATGGCAGCCTGGTCGATGACAGGCGGCTTCTGATTTTTCATGAGTAGTCCTTTGGGCGCGGATTGCGCAGATAGAGTGAGAGCAGGTTTATCTGCGCTCAGTTATGACGGACCAACAGACAAACCCTGGCGATAACTCTCAAAGCTAGCGCTAGTGCGGGTTTTGACTGGGTCGGTACAAATTTGGAGATAGCCACTTACTGACCTGTAGAGACAAGCATCAAGGCGCATAGAGTGGTGGCTGTTGGGCGGGTAGTGAGTAAAAAGTGTTGCTCTTGAGAGATTTAAAAAAGGGACCTTAGCACTCTACTGATACTTCATCTTGAAAAGAAGTATCAGGCTCTCTTTCAGGTTCTTATTTCAGATGAAAATCAGTTCCAGCTTGATAACCGGCGGCGATAGCTGGCGGGGGTGCGCTTTCTTTGCAACCGAGAGAATCAGACTAGATTTTGCTACTGTTTTTTTGACTTGCCACTACAGCAACCGCCGCGAGCCGTGCGAGCTGAGCTAGCTCCTGACGACTTGGCTTTGCTATCGCTTGTTTGTGATTTTGAATTGGCTGACTTAGTCGAAATATCGCTTGGCAAGCCGGTCTTGAGATCTTCTTTGGTCAAGCTTGACATGCCGCTTTTGCTTTTAGCGGAGCTTGCGCCAGCTGCTGCTTTGTAGAGGCGGGAGTCTTTGTATTTTTGAAATTTCGCACTGACTTCGTCAAAGGGGTACTGTTTTTCAAAGGCTTTATCGACGGCTTGTTGGATTTCAGCCAGACTTTTGCCGTCACGCTTCATTTTTAGTGCGATCAATGCTTCTTCCTGGCAGATGTGGCAGTCCACTCCATGGTCAGTGGTAAAGCAATCGAGCAATGTGTCGTGCTCGTCGGTCTCATCGCAGCCGCAATAACAAAAGAGCTTGGCGCAAATCTCAGGACAGAGCTGGGCGGCGGCATAGCCTAGTTTTGCTTTGCCAAAGTATTTATTGGGGTCAAGCACTGGAGCCAGTTTGGCGTCATTTTTGGCGTCTTTGCCTTCTTTACCGCCTTCTTTACTGCTTTCTTTGCTGCCGTCCTTTTTGGCTTCCGTGGCCTTTGGTGGCTCTTTGGATGTTTCTGCCGCAATAGCCGGAGCACCCACAGTTACAGTGGCGCTGGCACAAATTAGAGCAAAAAGGCTCAGATAATAGGCTTTGGCTCTATCTTTGACTCTAAAACGACGACCTGGCATGACTCCTACCCTGACTTACCCATGTAACAAAGTATAGACCGCTGGCGCAGTTCGAGCTTGGCTTCTAGGGTTTTTCAAGAGCATTTGTTATCATGAAAACCTCACAAGTGGATATACCATGCAATATGATGTCGTCGTAATTGGTGCGGGTCATGCTGGCTGCGAAGCCGCTAATGCCGCTGCGCGTATGGGTTTGAGCACCCTGCTTTTGGCAGTCAATCTGGACACTGTAGGCGCCATGCCCTGCAATCCAGCTGTAGGCGGTCCAGGCAAGACCCATCTGGCTCGTGAGGTTGATGCTCTTGGTGGCGTCATGGGTATTGCCACAGATGCTACTTATCTCCAGATACGGATGCTCAACAGCAGCCGCGGTCCTGCCGTGCAGGCTTTGCGTGCGCAGTCCGACAAGCGTGAATACGCCAACTGGATGAAGCAATACATGGAGTCCCTGCCCAATTTGACGATGCGTCAGGGCATGGCCAAAAATCTCATCATCGAAGACAACAAAGTCGCCGGGGTAGAGCTTGCCTTTGGTGACCGCATTGCTTGCAGCGCTGTCGTGCTCAGTGCCGGGACTTTTCTTGAGGGCACAATCTGGATCGGCAAAGAGACCATGCCTGCCGGTCGCGCCGGGGAGTTTCCAGCCGTTGGATTGTCTGGCTATTTGAGATCGCTTGGTTTTGTTACTGGTCGTCTCAAGACCGGCACACCGCCGCGCATTGATGGTCGCACTATTGATTATTCACAGTTGCCTGAGGTCCCTGGTGACGACAAATTGCAGTTTTTCTCTTTCCTCGATAAGCGCCCTGTGCTGCCGCAAGTGCCCTGTCACCAGACGCGCACAACTGAGGTGACGCACCAGCTTATCCGCGACAATCTGCATCAATCGCCGATGTACTCAGGGATGATCCACGGTGTTGGACCGCGCTATTGTCCTTCGATTGAGGACAAAATCGTGCGTTTTGCCGATAAGGACAGCCATTCGCTCTTCCTCGAGCCAGAGGGTCGCTCAACCTATGAGGTCTACTTGCAGGGCTGCTCTACCAGTCTGCCTGTGCAAGTGCAGCATGATATCGTGCACAGTTTGCCAGGCTTAGAAAAAGCCTCAATGGTAAGACCCGCCTATGCAGTGGAGTATGACTATCTGCCGGCAATACAGTTTACTCACGCGCTCATGGCTAAAGATTTGCCAGGCTTCTTTTGTGCCGGACAAATCCTCGGTACATCAGGCTACGAAGAAGCTGCTGCTCAGGGTATTGTCGCTGGCATCAATGCTGCACTCTTTGTTAAAGGCGAAGAGCCTTTTATCTTGCCGCGCTCATCAAGTTATACCGGCACTTTGATTGATGATCTGGTCACAAAGGACCTGGGCGAGCCTTATCGCATGATGACTTCGCGCTCCGAATACCGGTTGCTGCTGCGTCAGGACAATGCCGATATGCGCATGACTCCGCTGGGTCGTCAAATTGGTCTAGTGGACGATTACCGCTGGCAGGTCTTTACTGATAAGCAAGAAGCTATCGGCAACGAAAAAACTCGCCTGAAGAAAACCCGCATCCATCCAGGTGGTAAGTGGGAAGAATTGCTCAAGCCCTATGACGAAGAGCTGAAGCAGTCCTTTACTCTTGAGGAGCTGTTGCGCAGACCGCGTGTGCCTTACAGTGTGATTGAAGAAGGCGCTCCGGCTGGTGAAGAGCCTTTTGCCTTTGCTCTTGAAGTCGAGACCGACACCAAGTACACAGGCTACATCGAGCGTCAGCGCTTGCAAATCGAACACACCGAAAAGTATGATGCCGTTAAACTGCCAGTGGATTTTAACTACCTTGAGCTGACTCATCTCTCCAAAGAAGCCAGAGAAAAATTGAACAAAATCCGCCCCGAGACTCTCGGTCAGGCTGGTCGTATTGGTGGGGTCAGCCCGGCTGATGTCTCTGTGCTGATGGTCTGGTTGGAGCAAAGACGCAGAGCCAATGCGCGGGATAAAGCGGCTGCCGCAGCCACGATATAGATGACGGCAAAAGTAACTGCCCATGTCATTGCTGTTTGTGTGCTTTGTGCACCGTATGTAGTGCCTACCTTGGCGCTTTGTTGTTCCTTTGGCTTGCAGCCTGTCTGTGCCCAGCCAGCGGCTCCTTCTCTCGCTCAGGACGAAGCCAGTCTTTACCGCAATACTGATGCTTTTGGCGCGAAAATTGATAAAGGCATTGGTAGGAGTAATAGTGGAAATGGCACCATTACTGGTCAGACTTTTAAACTATCGGGCGGCATCAGCCATGCTGAGCGCCTCGAGCCTCTGCCTGAAAATGAGCGCACCGGAAGCTTTTTGCCGCCGGTGGTTAAACAGCATCTGACAATACCGCCCAAGCGCACATTTACTGCAGCTCCCACAGTGGATAAGACGACCGCCAATCTCTCTGAGGCGCATAAGCAGGCCGCAATCAAAAGCCAGCCCGCCAAAGTCGACAAGGCAATGGCTGACTACAAGCGCAATATGCAGGCAGTGATTGAGGCAAATCTCCGTGCCAGTGCTGTTAACAGCCATCGTAGCGCTATTGCTAGTACTAACCCTGGCTCTATCCATGGTACCAATGCGGGTGCTAATTTGACCGGTCGGGCAGCGACCATGGCCACATCAATGGCGGCCTTTAAACATGGCAAAGGCACTCTCAAGGGCAGCGCTACGGCCGCTGGCAAAATCAGGGTGCCACACTGGTTAGCCGGTGTCTGGCAGCGCAATAAATCCAATGAGATAAGCCGCACAGAGTTGCCTAGTGGCAAAGCGCTAAAGGCTCTTGGGGAGCAGGCGGCGGTAGTGACAGATGTGTTTGGTACTTTTAAGGATAAGAGCGGTCAGACCTGGATGGTCACACCGACATCGGGTGGTGGAGCCGTCGACAGAGGCTCGGCTGTGGATTATCACAAGGTACGGCAGTATGAATTGGTGGAGACTGGACCTACGTCCTGCTTGATCAAAGTGCGAGCGACTCACTATGTTTTGGATAAAAAGACTCAGCGCATCCTCGCAGCCTATCAGGACGAAGAATTTAATAGCTACAAACAAGTCTCGCCCGGTCTGGTCAAAACCGAAAGCTCTGTCAAAGTTTTTGACGAATTAGGAGCACCGCGCCTGCTTACAAAAGCCGTATCAATGGAAAAGCGCACAAAGCAGCTCTAAAGTCCTCTATCGCGTGACATTGGTGCAAAGATGGATTTGATTTCTTCATTGTCTTGACTGCGTGATTGTTTGACTATCAGGCGTAAAGTTGCACTGGGTATCTGCTTTTTTAGCATAGCGGCATCGTTGCCTTTAAAGCTCGAAGCATCGGCCACAAGCACCTTGAGGTCTTTAAGAGGAGATAGCTTGAGTAAACCCTTGCCGGTGATAGCCGTTGACTCTATATCCAGTCGCCTTAATTTTTTTAGAGCCACTATATGCGGTATCGCCTGGTCGGTTATACCTGGATTGGAGCTAATCTCCAGTTGCTCCAGTTGGCTTAAGCGAGCGATAGGCGCCAGAGTCTTGTCAGTCAGCAATGTATGACCGAGGTTGAGTACCTGCAGGGCAGGGAAGGATACTGGGATTTGCTTGACCGATTCTGGCAATATATGGTTGTTTTGCAGGTTTAGCACTTTGAGCTTGGACATGGTGGCCAGGTCTTTAAAGCATGTGCCAGTGATCATCGTGCCAAAGGCCGAAATTTGCTCGATATTTTTGAGTGGCTTTAGAGCGCTCACACCTTTGTCCGTGACCTCGGCGCGGTCCAGGTCAATGTATTTGAGCCCGGTCAGGTGAGTGAGATAAGCGAGAGCTTTGTCGCCGCCGCCGTCCTCGCTATCGGTCATGGCATAAAATTTGAGCCTGATGCAATCAATGCCATCCGGAGGGATTTTTGACAGAGCGCTCGGATCGATAAAGAAGCGGTCATTGGGGCGGTAGACGATAAATTTGCCGGGTGGTATTTTGACTACGCCCTGGCATTTTACTGTAGCAAATTGAGTGGAGTTGCGGCTTTCCTGTCTTGGATCGTCGTAGAGCGTGAGTGTGCCGACCGATTGTTTGTCGGGAAAAATCAATGTCCTTGCCGCCGTTGTGGCGGGGGCGCGCTTAATATGTCCGGGATTGATCAGGGCGCCATATCCGATAGGCTCTGCCAGGGCTGGACTAGACGATGTGACTAGCAGTGTTGAACCTGCCATCAGGGTCATGAGCATCTTGAGCATTATGATGGGCGCGGGCAGTTTGGATTTAATTGACTGGTGCAAAATGGTTGCCTGGGTTTGTGGCTGAGTGGTGAGATTTAGCAATTATAGTGGGTTTCTTGATTAACCAGCTACTGAGGCAGCTTAGAGTTGTTCTAAGCAAAACGCGCACCTTGCGGCACGCGTTTGTTTTGCTCTTTGACATTGACACTGATGCAGTTGCCTGGCACTTGTTTGGCAATTGATCACTAAGTGAATTGACTAGATACCGAGAGCGGTACGTATGCCATTTACGTAGCCGTATTGACCAATCGAATTAGTCAAACCAGGCACAAGTCCGGTGTTGTTTTGGTAGGGCAGGAGATTGGACAATGGGTTGCCTGTGTAGGGCAAGATACCATTGCCTGTGTAGGGTTGGTTTACGTTGCCAGTCAACTTGGCGTTGAGATTGGCAATTTTGTTTTGCAAGCTGATGCGCTCGTTAACACTGAGGTTGTTGTTGAGCAAGCGTTGTTGCAGGTTTGAGATCTCGTTTTGGATTTTGTAGGCTTTGTTGCCGGTGATATTGCCAAGGATGCCGTTGTTATAGGCAGGATTGACGCCGTTGTTGAAGATACCGGTATTGTACGGTGCACCATAGGCAGTGCCGTTGGATTGCCAGTTGTTGCCTGTCGAGTTGCCTTGCCAGTTGTTGCGCTGCCAGTTGTTGCCACGACCAGCGCCGCACTGTCCGCCACTATTGCCATTGTTATTGGCAAAGCCGTGGTGTCTGTCGCCATCATGATCGCGATCATATCCGCGGTTAAAATTGCCACCGCGATTGTTGTTTAAGTTGCCGTTTTGATTGCCCCAATTGTTGTTGCTGATTTGGTCATAAAAGGTCCGTGCCTCAGCTGGAGCCTGAAGCGCTAGGACACCGATAGCAAGCGTCAGACCTAACAGGCTGAGAGATTTTTTGTTCATTGTGTGCCTCCTTGGAAGGCTGGATGCCAGGGGCGTCTTGTTAGAGCGTCTAAGGCTTTTGGTTTACTACTGGACGGGAGAAAAGAACTAAGAAAATCGAAGGCGAAAAATAAAATTGCTTGACGAAGACTGGAGGTAGCCCCTTAAGCCCGCAGGGGCTACCTCTCTCAATTAGCCGAGCGGATCATCGAGATCGATGGCGCTCAGGCTGGGACCGGCTCCGGGACCGCCAGGACCCTCGGGACCAGGACCAAAGGCTCTGCCTCTCATCCCGCCGCCACGTGGTCCACCGCACTCTCCTTTGCCTTTGCCGCCATGGCCTTTGTGACCCCAGCCGTGCATGCGATGCATCTTTTGCATTTGCTCACGTTGCTCGGCGGTAAATACATCGGACGAGGCGAGCATCATATTGAGGCGTGCTGTCGACAGGTCTGCTTTGAGGTTGTTGATTTTGCCTTGCAAAGTAAGGGCGGCCGATTTGTCTACCGTAGTGGCATGCAGGGTCTCTTTTAGTTGACGGCTGGCTACCATCAGCTCAGCTTTTTTGTTGGCGGTGGAGAGTATGTATTGGTCTCTCAAAGTGCCAAGCTTGGCCTTTTGATCATCGGTCAGGGGGATAAAGTGAGGCTTACGGCCCTCTGTCTGAGCGACAAAGGAAGGTTTGCCTGACTCCTGGGCAATGATTGGTGTGGCATTGTCCATGGGAGATACGTTATCTAGTGGAGCGGACTGAGCCAGGACTGGGGCTACAGAAAACGTGGTGGCGAGTACTGCCAGAATATGTTGAACTTTCATTTATTGATTCCTCCGTGATGTTTTACATCACTCATTCACAACTACTAACCAAGACGACTTTTGTTCAAAAATAGTTCAAAGGAAATAGATTAAATGCATATCATGTGTATGGTGTTTTCCTGTTGTGCTCGGGGTCGGTCATATATATAGTTCAAAATGCGGATGATTGGACTTGTGGATTATCTAAAAACTGCTATTTTGGAAGGCATAAATTAGCTGCTTAAAACCAGTGGACAGGCTAGACGATGAAAGACCCAGATAAGACCCATCAACTCTTAAAATCTAATGTCGGCTATCTGCTTAACCGCTCTGCCCAGGTCTTGCGCGATAAACTCAGTGAGGCACTTAAAGAAGTGCCATTTAGCTTCCATGAATATGTTGTATTACGCCTAATCGAGCTAGAGCTGGCTGAAACCCAGCAGGATGTAGGTCGGCTCAGCGGCATAGACCGCAGCTCTATGGTCGCTCTGTTAGATGGGCTGGAGGACCGCGATTTGATTTTGCGTACCAGAGATCCTCAGGATCGGCGTAAACACCAGCTCACAATGACGCCAAAAGGGCGTAAAACACTCAGTCACGCCAAGCGTATTGCCGGTCGAGTGCACAAAGAGTTTTTGTCCCCGCTTACAGAGGAGCAGTGGATAGTTTTGCAAGAGGCGCTCAGTAAGCTCATTGGCGTCTAGCAGGCATGATATAAGTGCTAACGCTAGAGGTGGTCAGTTGTGCTGGTTTTGAGTTTCTGCCCAACCATTAAGGCTCTTCAGCTTTATCTCTATCTCTTTTGGCTTCGACCTTCATCCCCAAAATCTCATAGAGTGCGGCTCTGTCTCTAAATGTTTGGGCAAGCGGTGCTAGCTCCAGACTCTTATTGAAGTCTTTGAGAGCTTCTTTGTATTGTTTGGCGCTGACTCTCACTTTTGCTCTTTCACTAAAGGCAAATTCGTCCTCAGGATTTTTGGCGATAATTGTTGAGAGCACATCGATAGCCTCTTTGTTCTTGCCAGCTTTGGCATAGCACTTTGCTTCTTTTAAGGCGATATCATCGGTCCATCGCATGCCCTGTACTTCTTTTATTACGGCAATGGCTTCGTCAAAGCGTTTTGCGTCTTCCAGCATGCCTGCTTTGATCATGAGCCATTTCATCCTGGTATCACCAATGCCACCATTGCTGGCTAAAAATGTATCCATGTCTTTGATTGCTTCGCCGTAGCGGTGCAGGTTGTGATATGCGATGGCTCTGGTGCGTAGTGCATATGGTGTGGGATTTTTGCAGGCAAGGGCTTGGCTGGCAAAGAGGGCTGCTTGCTCATACTTGCCATCGACTAGATTAAGCTCGGCAATCATGCGATAAGCTATTGAGTTTTGCGGATCAGATTTGACGGCGCGATCATAGCAATGGCGGGCTTTAAAATGCTGACTGCCCTCCATGTCGGCATAAAAATAACAGTCCCCCAGTATCCGCAGCGCCAGTGAGTCGTCAGGATGGTCTTTGAGGTAACGCTGCACTAGTGCTTTGGCTCTGGCTTGCTTATCTCTTGCGTCCAGTTTTTCGGCTCTTTTGAGGATGGCTATGCCCTGTAACTCCTCATCTTTAAGCTCTTTTGTGGGCTTTGGCCGCTGCGCCATTGCTGGTTGCCAGGTTGCCAAAGTAGCGAGGGTAAAAGTAGCGAGGGTTAAAGAGATGGCCAAAGTCGAGAGGACTAAAGACGTGCGGGCAAAAGAAGAGACGACAGGCATAATTTTCCCGTTATTTATGGGCGACTTTGTTTGATTATACTGACTATTTGTTGGCTTCGGCATATTGTTTCAATTTGGGCTGATATACTCAGCAAACGCCTTTTAGTGGAGTTTACGATGCCAATCAGCAGCAAGTTAGTGGTCGCTTTGTCTGGACTATTTTTTAGTGGTGCTTTTGTCGCGGCTGATGCTGCTGACGTTAAGCCCCCGGCCAAACCTGCGCCGTCTGGTAAGGCTGCCAGTAATGACAAGCCGGCTGAGACAAAAGCCGCTAAGGCTCCCGATGCTAAAGCTAATAATGCCAAAGCTACTGATAGTAAAGTCGGAATGGCTAAGGGTGGTCATCCCGAAAACTGGGGACTCAAATTTACTGACGCCGAGCGCGCCGAAATGAAAAAGGAGTCTGATGCCATCCAGAAGGCACTATGCGATAAGCACTACACGCATGGCACTGCTGATTTAGAAAAAAGTCAGGTAGAAAAGGGCTATCTGGAAGCTGTCGCACTCTTTAAAGAGAAGAAGTTTGCTGAAGCCAAAGCGCGCTTTACCAAAGCAATTGAGGCTAACGACAAGCCTGAAGAAAAAGCTCTCTATAAGACCCTGGTGATGGCTACTTTTAAACACTCACGCAACTACGTCGGCCGTGCCTCATGCTGCTATGAAATGCAAGATTATGCAGGCGCAGTCAAGGATGCAGACGAGGCAATCAAGATTTGTCCTGATTACTCGCAACCCTATATCGTCCGTGCCAGGGCTTACAAAGCCCTCAAGTTGCCTGATGCCTACATCAAAGACGTCAATACCGCTAGTAGTCTTGATACCATGCCGCGTGCTCTAGTAATGGATATGAAGTCCATGGGCGGTTTGATGAAGTCTACGTCGCGTATTTTTGCTCAAAAGATTAGAGGCATGGAAAACCGCGTTGCCGAAAAGACCTTTGTAAATGGCGCTGCTGGACTCAAAAAGTCGCAGTATTTTCCCATGATGCGCGAAGGTCTGGAGCTGGAGAATCGCAATGACTTTAAAGCAGCACAGACTAAGTTTGGTCTTGTACTCAAAGCTCTGCACGATCCCGCTGAGCTGGCCCTGTGGAAAGATAAATCAGCGCTAGATCGTCGCCGTGCATCTGCTTATCAGCATCTCGCTTTTTGTAAGCTCAATTTAAAAGAATACAACGATGCCATCGGTTATCTCACTGAGGCTATTAAGCTGGATCCAAACGGCTCACAGGCTTATATCAATCGTTCAAAAGCTTATGCCAAAATCGGCAAGATGAAAGAGTCAGAGGCTGATGCAGCTAAAGCTGCCTCAATCAAACCAGCACCCGGTCAAACATCCAATGAAATGGATTAGTCTCAAGCCAGAGTGAGTCAGATGTCTCTAAGTGAGAGTGAGTCAGATTACGCCACTACGGCTATACCTCTGGCTGAGCGCAAAAGCGCTTTTACTATGGGGCTTTTGTGGATCACAATGGTGACTTCTTTTCCTACTGTGATGTTTGGTGTCGAGTGGTATAAAAAAGGTCTGACATTAACGCAAGTTGCTAGTTTGACTGGTCTTAGCTGCATGCTGTTGATGTTGTATTCGATACCATCTACCCAGCTTGGTGCGCGTAGCGGGCTCAGTTACACTGCCTTGAGCCGTTGTATTTTTGGCAGATTTGGCTCGCGACTGATTACTTGTAATTTGATCTGGTTGTTTGTCGGCTGTTACGGACTAATTGCGTTATATCTGGCGGAGAGTCTCAATGCTCTCTTTCACTGGCAAATCGCCCTGCCTCTTTTGTCTGCGATCGTGGCGATGCTTATGTCGGTAAATAACTTCTTTGCCTTTACCGGTGTTGCTAATTTTGCCAGGTATGTAGCTGCACCGGCATTAATAGGTTGGGTTGGTTATACCTTTTGCAAAGCCGCTGCGGTATGTCCGCCGACTGTCTGGCAGCAGCCCGAGACCATGCCTTTTGCTGTGGCTTTGACCAGTGTTTCTACTCTCGTTATTGGTTTTGCCGTCTGGGGCAATGAGTCTGACTATTGGCGCCACAGTAAGCCCGGGCTGGCTAATTCGGCCTTGCCGCTGATGTTTGCTCTGGCCATTGGACAGATGATTTTTCCACTAGCCGGATGGATGGTAGCCAAAAATACTGGTATCACCGAGTATGGTGCTGCTACAGCTTTTATCAATGACTACAGTTTTGCAGGTATGCCGCTTGTGGCGGCACTGGTGCTATCGGCGTCATACTTTGCCTGTAACGACTCCAATCTCTTTGGCGCTGTGCAGGCATGTGAAAACCTCAAGCCCATGACGCACCGGCGCTGGGCCTTTATCGTGGCGCTGGTGTCAGCTCTTTGTGCAGCGGTGCTCTCTACCAAGGGCCTGTCTAAGTCAATGGAATTATTTACCAGTCTCAACCCTATTGTTTTGCCGACCCCTACTGTGATCATGCTCTGCGAATGGTTTTTGCGCGCCAGAGTGTTTAAGGCGGCGCCAATATCTGAGCTAAAGGTGTTACCTTATGACCAGCTCCCGTTTATATGCGGAGCGGCCTTTGTTGCGCTTTTGGCCGGTACAGCGGTGGGGCTTTTGACCAGTGGTCTTTTGCCCGGGCTATCGTGGTGTCTCTTTGGTGTGTCGTCTATCCAAGCGTGGCTCACTGCAGCAGTTGTTTATATACCGCTGCGTCTAATCGAGCATAGGCGACTGGGCGTCTAAAGCGACTGGGCGTCTGAGTTTTTATTTTTTAAATTGCTGTAGGCGTGGATCTACCTGTGGTGGCACGTGGCGCTCCTGTCCTCTTTGCTGTTGTTGAGGATTGTGTGGCTGTGCTGGTGGTGCGACGTGCCGCTCGGGGCGCTGCATCGGTGGTTGTTGTACTACCGGTGGGCGCTCCATCGGACGTGCTACGGGTGGAGCCACTCTCTGTTGTTCTGGGCGCGCTACAGGTGGTGCCACTCTCTGTTGTTCTGGTTGTCTATCGATGCGTGGATTGAAGCGGTTGTCGCGTTGCTGGTCGTTTGGTCTTATGTCCAGCCTGGGATCATGGGCGCGCGGTATGGCACCAGGATTAATACGAGGTTGCTCAATACGAGGTTGTTCTATACGCGGCTGTTGTATCCGGGGTTGCTCAATACGAGGTTGTTCAATACGAGGTTGTTGCAGGCGTGGATCTCTGTCGCGTGGCATATTGCGTGGGTCCATGCGCGGATCAATTCTCTGGTCATTTCTAGGGTCCAAGCGAGGATCCATACGAGGATCGCGACGCTGCTGGTCAAGGCGAGGATCCATGCGTGGATCTATGCGGGGATCCATACGAGGATCTCGACGCTGCTGATCATAACGTGGGTCAAAGCGTGGGTCCATACGAGGATCCTGGCGCTGCTGGTCATAGCGAGGGTCATAACGTCTGTCGTTACCGCGACCAGTCAGACCTGGTATGAGTTGTCTTGGATCAAAGGGCAAGCCGGGAATCATGTCGCGGCCTCTACCATGATTGCCGTGATGAGGCATGATTTGTCCGGGTTGTCCCCAAAAATAAGGCTGTGTCTGTTGTTGCTGTCTCCAGCTGGGATCTTGCCATTGTCTCTGGAAGTCGCCGCGCCCGGACATCCAGCCGTTTTCGCGGCGCAGTTGGCGCTCCATAAACATGCGTTCTTCGTAGGAGTTACCGCTGCGATAATGATCATATCTTTGATGCGAAAGAATGCCACCGATGATGAGGCCAGTAATGGCGGCAAAGGGGTCGATGGGTGGTCTGCCATCACCATAGCGGTCGTCGCCGTATGCACTATCTGGTCCGCAAGATGGTGGTTGGGTTTGGATCTCGGCTATCTGTTCAGGGCCATCTGGTGTCGCCATAGTGACGTTGCGAAACCCAGTGTCGCAGCCGTTTTGATCAATTTCTGCCTGGATCATCAGATCTCCGGCACCACCAGGTATGACTCTATCTTTGGTGGTACGAATCAAATCTATCGCTTCACTTTTTGACAATTGCGATAGCTGGTCACGCATCTCTGCCGCAGCTGCCTTAGGGTCTTCGGCCATGATATTAGCCAGGCGGCGGGATTCGTAATCGGTATATTCCATGCGTTCTCCTCGGCCTTCAGTACCCTTTATCCGTTGATAAAGGGTTTAGTAAGTTGTATTAGCCAGCGGATAGTTACGCTCTAAGGGAGGAGTGGATTTTGCGTATATAAACCAGCGCCAGGCAACTTGCTTTGTTGCTTGATGCTCATCTTAATTTGGAAAAGTAATCGAGTTGTTAATTACTCGACTGGTCCTTCGTAGTTGCCGCATCGGGAGAGGCCGCCGCAGGCAAATTGTTGCCTGTATTAGTGCCGTTAGATTTGGGTTGCGCCAGGGTCGAGTGATTCTTCATCCAATCGAGCAAACTTTCTAGCAAGGTCACTTTGAATTGGCCTTCTTCAAATACTAGATGCTCAGACTTGCCAATCAAAACCAGGTTTTTGTCGTCGTTGCCAATTGCCTTGAATAGCTTGATTGTGCCTTCTGGACGGATAAGTAAGTCGTGGACGCCTTGATACATCAGTACCGGCGTGGTCTTTACCTGTCTTGCCAGGATGTGATTGCGCGAAAGAAAGCTCTTAAACCCGAGCAATTCTTTGGCTGTGGCAGTCATGCGGCTCTCAGGGTCTTCGGACCAGGCGGTGCGCAAATCTTTGTCTTGTGTCGCACGTTTGACTACTACGGTGGAGACATCAATCAGTTTGCGGCTGCCGGTAAGCAAGCTCAGTGCTACTTTTGTAGAGGTGAGCCATTGGCTATAGCGCTGTTCCGATGGCACTGCCGCAATCAAACCTTCGACCAGCTCAGGGTGCTGAGCGCAAAACTGCAACGCCATAGAACCACCCATTGATTCTCCTAGCAAAAAGACTGGCTTTTGCGGAAAAGTATCGCGGATAGCAATAATCGAGTCGTCGAGGTCATCCAGACTCTTTTCTAGATCAATACGGTCACGGGCTTTTAGAGCAGTGTAGGCGCCAAAACCACGCACGTCATACGAAAAAACCACATAGCCGCGCTGGCTGAGGGACTCACCGAGATCTTTAAACGAATGTTTGTGCAGTCCAAAGCCAGGCACGCAGACAACTATGCCGAGGATATCTTGTCTGGGATCGGCCCAGATAGTACTGGCTGGCTCCATAACGGCAATGCGCGCACGTTGCCAGGGCAATGTGCTTGTAGGTGGAGCGCTATCTATGCCTATGGGATTTTTTGCAGTAGTCGGATATGTTGTCAGACCGGTGTGCGAGCCTGGTTTGAGATAAGTGATATCTGGGATGTCACCAAGATCGCCAAAGGCTCTTTCGTAGATTGCCTTTTTAAGCGCCTCAGCAGAGAGTATCTTGGGCGCATTGATAGCATTATTGCCGTTGGCAGTGTTATTTGTAGCTGCTGCTTTTTCTCTATCAAAAACGTGAGTCCAATGTCTCACTAATCTGACATAGTTGGCATTGCGAAATATCCACACCGAGCGGTCAAAGCAAGCTTTGGCTTGTTGCTTTTGATTGAGTTTTGTATGCAAATCGGACAGCACGCGCAGAGTCCAGCCGTAAGGGGTGGCGTCGGCGCCGTAGCGCTGACGGTCGAGGTAGGCGACTTCTTGGTAGAGAGGCAGTGCCTTTGCGTATTGCCGGTCCTTAAAATAGCTGGCACCAAGACCTTCCAGGCTGCGCAGGAGGACTTCTTCTGATACTTTGCCGGACTTAAAGCTATTGATAGCGTGTTCAAAGTATGGCTGGCTATCTGTGTGCCTGTCGAGTTCGTAGAGCACTTCGCCAATATCACAGCAAGTCTCGGCCAGTAACTCTTCACGCTCCGCGTGTTGTGCTACGGCGCTAGAGATAGTGCTTTGTTTTTTTTCGCTGCCTTGCAAAATAGCGTGGGCGCGTTTGAGATAGCTCAAAGCTGGTTGGTAGTCACCGTTTTGGTAGGCTGAGTCACCGGCAGCAATCAATGCTTTGATGTGCTCAATCGGTGCTAGACCCTTACTAATGGTCGCTCTGTGGAAGTCATTGTAAGCATCGGGAAATTTGCCCTGGGCATAGCATTTGAGTCCAAGCTCCATGAGCTGGTGCGCATCATGAGTCTTTGCCAGGCTCTCTGGATGAGCTGAGTGCTGACTGTGGGCCTCTTTGGATAGCGGCTTACTTGTGCCATTGGCGGCTGGAGCTGCCTGAGCGGCGCCACTGACAGAAGTGATCGGCGTCAGACTCAATGAGACAGCGGTGAGCGCGATTGAGACAGTTACTTTGTTGGGCAAAAAGGTTAACATTGGTTTTGGTATTACTTGCGCTTTGCAACGGCTGAGATCGGACAATACTCTTAGCTTATCCAATTGACTACCCAATCTGTGCCTTAAAATCGGTTAGAATGCCCGGGTACACTTGCCTTATTGAAGCGAGTCCGACCTCATTGCGACAAATGGCTTATAAGTACAGTTATATGGATTGCCTAATAAAGGATGTAGAAATGATTGGTCAAAAGCTGCACTTTTCAGATAGCCGGGTAAAACTGTCCAGACGTCAAATTTTTGCCAATCTCCAAAAGTCCTTTGCTGCTGCTGCTTTTGCCTGCGCTGTTACGCTTGCAGCTGGCGCTGTTGCTACCCAACCAGCCTGGGCTGACGCCGGTCTCACCTATGACGGAGACCATGATGTAGTGGTATTGCCTGGTTGTGATTTTGCTTTGCGTTTTAACAACAAGACTTTTGTCCCAGTCAGAGCCGAGATCATGGATGATAAGTATGTGGGCTTTATGAAAATTGCTCCCGAAAAAGCAATCCGTATTTTTGAAGATTACGGCTCAGCAAACATGAAGAGCACACCAGAGCAAATCATAGTAGAAAGCTATGATGTCGGCAAAATTGGTGCCTTTGGTATGAGTCGCTTTCATAAGGATTTTGTCGCCAATAATCGTGTGCGCGAAGTTCAATTTACAAACGCTCGTGTGGCTAAGGAAACCGGTCTATCAGACAATGCTTTTCTTGGTATCAATTCTGCTAAGAGCTACGAAGTCGCTCCCAAAAGTGGCGAAACTCCCTATTATCTGTATGTCCTGCTCAGTGGTAGTCACATGAACTGCTATGCACGTAAGATGCGCGGTACAAGCGGTACTTTTGATAACGATCCTGCTGTGATTATTACTCAAGTGCGCGTGGGCAATACCAAAGATTGCCTGAGCAATGTGCCATGGCCGGGCGCTGACACCAAGCCCGCTGCTGACGGAGCTACTGACGCCAACAAGCCATCCACTAATTAGTCTGCTGTTTTGGTGCTACAAAATCTAATTGGGCGTCGCAAGCAAGCCAGATATAATCTGGGTTTGAGCGTTTTGTGCGCATTTTTATCCAGCAATGTTTTTTTTGCTGCTGCTCATGGCGCGCCCGGTAATACTGCTCACAAACAAGTAAACACACCTCTTTTGCCTCATGCTAACAAAGTCAAATCATCGGCTGATTTGCATGATGTAAAAATAGATTGGTTTATGCCACCGGGCATAACGATGAGCACAAGCCAGAAGTTACCGGTGGTACTTATCTATCATGGCTCCGGTGGTCTGGGCGATGATGCTGCTGGTGGCAGTGGTCGTGGCTTTTTTGCAGAGCTGGCAAAAGCGCTGGCGGTCAATCACAGGGTTTGTGGTGTGGTGCACTATATGGATAGTACCGGGCACCAATCTGCTAGCGCACAACAAATGGCTCGCTATTTTGGTGCATGGCTTGGCGCCGTGCAAAGGTCTATTAAAGCGGTACGCCAGTATCCCTTTGTCTCCCCTGATCGAGTGACCTTGATAGGACACAGTCTGGGTGCACAGTTAGCGCTGGAAGCCGCCGCCAGAGATAAGCAAATCCACTCGGTAGTGGATATGGCTGGCTGCTTTGTGTTGCCGACAAGCAAAGTCTCTGCTATGCCACCGGTATTGGTGCTGCACGGCAAGCTCGATAATGTAGTGCCTTTGTCTCGCGAAAAGGCATTGATCAAAGTGTTAGAGCGAGTAGGTAGTAAATACGAGGAGCACATTTATCCGCGCGGTGATCATGCCTTTAATGGGGTGGCATTTGATGATATTGTGCAGACCACTGACAAGTTTTTACTAAAATATTGATCGTGTCAAAAACAGTTGCTTAAGTGTTGGTCGCCATTGTATGGTGCAATCAGGCAAAAGTAGACTCAAATCATGCAGAAGTTGTGGCTAAGATCAAACAGTAAGCGAGGTTTGTGGCTCAAAGTTAGTGCCGCAATGATACTGCCACCTGTTGCTCTTTTGGGCTACGCTGCCTGGTGGGGCGTGGCTTACCGCCTGCCGCGGGCGCAAGATAAGACTATCGATATGCGCTCTGTCACTTATGGTCAGCCGCGCCAGCTAGTATTTTGTGCTGGGCTGGCTAACAATCCTCATGGTTTTCCTGGGCATGCTTATGTGATCTGGCCTGATGCTGACAAGCCTATTACAGATAGCACAGAGACTTTAGGGTATTGTCCGGCAGAATTTTGGAGTATTGTCCCCTCCGTCTACGAGCCTGTGGCGGGAGTTGTGGACGAGCGCGCTGCCACTGGTAACGGACGTAATGTAGAGCGCTTGATAGTATGGGTAGACCAAAAGACCTTTGACCATACACGCCGCCTGGCGCGTCAGTGGGACAATAAGGGTTTTCGCACGGGGAGTCATGACTGCTGCGCCTTTGTCGATTATATTGCTCAGGGGGCTGGTCTCACTGTGCCTGCGCAAAAGTATCTATATCCGCATGACCATATCCATTTGCTCAAGGAGCTAAACGCTGGTCGTGAGCCAGTTGAGAGCACCGTATCGGCGGAGTGAATGTGAGTTTTTGGCGTGACTTCGATTTTGCTTTTGGCGGTTTTGTCCCAACTCGACTCGCTAACCGCCTGCTACTGGTGGGATAAATACCACTTCGTCGTTATTTTGCAGTACCGTTTGCCAATCTACAAAACAATCGTTGATGGCTACTCTTAGAGAGTTTTTGTCCAGACTAAAATTATATCGGTTGTTGAGTTCTTCAAAGAGTGATTGTACGTTCTTAGCTGATGTGGCAACGATCTCGTTGCTCAGACCTGTTTGATCTCGTAGGATTGCAAAATAGCAAATTTTGACATTTAGCAAAGCGACTGTCCTTTAGTGAGCGTGCTCGTGGTTTATGTGCTGACAATTGACCCACTCAGATCTGCCGTCCGAGTAGGTTTCTTTTTTCCAGATGGGCAGCCGGTGTTTGATCTCGTCGATGATATAGCGACAAGCAGCAAATGCCTCTGAGCGGTGTGCTGAGATGACTCCGACGTAAACGGCTGTCTCGCCTATTTGTAGCAGCCCCTGGCGGTGTACGCAGATGGCGTCATATATGGCAAATTTCTCTTTGACTTCGCTAAAGATGCGATTGGCTTCTGCCACCGCCAATGACTCTGCTGCTTCGTACTCTAGAGTAAGTACAGTGCTGCCTTCGTTATGATTGCGCACACGCCCTTCAAATTCGACAAGAGCGCCAGCGCGGTCGTCCGAGAGCTGTGACCGGAGGTATTGAGTATCAATGGCTGTTTTGGCTATGCTAAACATGCAGGCATTATAGAGCCAGTTGGTGTTTACTAGTTGTTGTTTTAGCTAACTTAATGCCAGCGTATTTCGCTATTGGCCGATGCTCTCCGATAAAAGGTTAGACTATTTTGAAAGTCCCCTACTTCAGAGTATTTTATTGGAATTACCACTTTGCCTTGTGTATTGACAAAGCCCCAGAGATCATTGAAGTTTGCCGCCGCTAGTCCCTCGTGAAAGTCTCGACAATAAGTAAATAGCGAGTCATTTTTGACTTTGGTTTTGCTTGTCTGGACTGGCGCACTCTCGTCTCTAAACAATTCCTGGTACGATTTTTCTTGTGCTGGTTTATTTGAGTTATTATCTGTGACTTGCACGAGCCTGTTGTGTCCTGGGTTAGCTGGATCTGGCTCAATTTTGCAGTCTATCTTGTAGCCGATGTTTGACACTAGGCAACCTCTTATCTCGCTGCCTGTGGAGAAGAATAACTCAAGTGAATCGCCTTTGGCTTTTATGATTTGTGGTGTGCCACAGTAGAGTGAGTCGCCATTGCTGTCTATGATGTCGGTAAAATGCAAGCGATCTAGGTCGTACATAGTTCCAAGTGAAATGTTTGCGTTAAAAGGTTGGACAAGATAGACAGGTAGATTTTTTATAGTTTTACCTGTTTTGTCGATCATTGCGGCGTACTTAAATTGTCCTGTCATGTCAATGGGAAATAAGCTCCCAGCTGGTTTTACAAATGCAGTGCCGCCGTAAAATGGGTTTGCTGCCAGATAAACTGGTTTAATCGCCCAGTTGCCCTTGCTGTCGATATAGCCGTAGCGTCTCGTCACGTTATCCTGTGCTGCGGCAAGACCCTCAGTAAACGCAGAAATTTTGGCAAAACGCGGACCGGTGACCTCTTTGCCTTGACTATCTAGCAGGCCGACTACTAGATTGTCTGCAAAGACTTGATGCCAGCGCTTGATAAAACTAGCGTACAAAGATGGATCTTTTGCCTTTATGATCTCGCCAAATGTACTGAATTGGTCATCGCCACCGTAGCCTGTCATGCAGTTATAGTGGGGATCTTTTCGAAAATCCATGGCTTTGTCAATTTGTGCCATTGCTTCTTTTAGCTGTCCCCGCATAGCTAAAAAACATCCATAACTATTAAAAGCACCTATACAAACTGCTCCTGGCTGCCCTGTGGCCGTATTTGGCGCAGTCATGTTCGATATTGCTAGCTTTGTTGCCGCTTTGTAATTTTCTTCGGCTTGTTTGATCTGGTTGAGCCGATAGTGTATGTCTCCCAGACGGATAAGCTCTAACGTCTTTAAATTAGAGTCTAGTTCGTTGGCTTTGAGAGCCAGGTGTCTTTTGATTATGATTGCATGGCGCTTTCTATTTTCATATAGTGAGTAATAGTTCTCCAGTGCATTGTAGCTGGCATCAAATTCATGTTCTTCCATCCAGAGCGCCAGTTCATCGGCTTTTTGTCTCAGTCCTAATTTGGGGTAGAGCATTAGTAGCCTCCACCTTGCTTCTAATCCCGTATCTGTCGACTTAGTAGAGTCACCATTTGCTCTTTTTTCAAACTCTTGTTGTAGTTGCGTAAGGCGTGCGTCGGCAGCGCTTTTGTCCAGTAATTTTTGCGTGGCTCGGTCCATCCTGGGGTCGTATTCAGTGATTGAGTCATCTGATTCAAAACTAGTATTGGCCTGTCCTGGCAACTGGAGCAAACAAATCATTGCTAAGGTGACTGCGCCGATAGATGCTCTGCAATAGGATTTTGAAAGGACTTGTAAGTGCATTGTGTTTACTCTCGGCGCTCGTGGATAACGATAGTAATTGAGTAAAGCATCTATTGGTCAAATTTGCGCAAGATTGCCTCGATTGATTTTGTGTGCGCTAATGCTGACTCACTACCATAGCCACCTGCTAGTACCATGGCGATGGGGATGTTATTGCTGCGCGCCATGGACACTACAAAGAGATCGCGCTCGCACATATCCTCTACGCGCAGTAGCAAGGTGGCAAGCGGATCTGTCGCCAGCACGTCGGAGCCGGCATTGTAAAAGATAAAATCAGGTTTGAATTTTGCAATTGCCTCTGGCAGGTAAGATTTGAGTTTTGCCAGGTAAACACTGCCATCAGTTTTGGCTGGCAAAGGCACAGACCAGTCCTCTTTGACTTTTGGTTTTGGATAGATTGACTGATCAAAAAAATCAAGCACATAGAGACCGGGAATCGTCCTTGCTACGTTGGCAAAGCCGTTACCCTGGTGTGCATCAGTGTCGACAATAAGTGCTGTTTTGATTTTGCCAGATTGTTTGAGTCTTTTGATGGCAATTGGGCCATCGCAATATACGCAAAAGCCTCCGCCTCTATCGCTCTCGGCGTGGTGATACCCACCTCCTATGTTTATTGCTAGACCATGTTCGATTGCCGCATTGCATGCAGCTAGAGTCCCGCCACAAGCCAATCTCATCGGACGCAAAATGCGCCAGTCTGTGAGCTGTGCTGGGATTTTTGCGAGGATACTCATTTCTAGGATGCGACTGAGCACAATTCCATCAGACAGACTATTCAGATACTTTGAGCTATGTATCTCTAGCAATTCCTCGCGAGTGATTGGCTCGGGGGGCCTGTAATCGCTTTTGCTGCGCAGACCAATATCATTGAGTGCTTGATAAATCTTGTGGTATTTGCATCCATCAAAGGGATGCAGATGCTCGATGCCAAAGGCGCTGATGTTATAGCCTTTGGAGTAGTAGAGGGGGACGCGCTTGCTCTCTGCTCCTTGTGCGCTGTCGGGGGAGTTGTCTTTGCCGTTTTGTAGCAAGAGGGTGTCATAATCGATCTCGTCCAAAAGTACTACGCCGCTTACTGTTGATGCCAGCAGCCCAAGCCCAACAAGGACCTTACGTCGACTAATTTTGCCAGATTGAGCAGTCATTGCTTTTACTTGCCCTGTAGCCGGATTGTTCTTGCAGCTTGTATAGATTTCGCATCAGTCTGAGACTGGGTGCTATATTCTTTTACGAGCAAATAGTAAAGGTGTATGAATTCTCTAGATCAACTTCTGCAAAAGTATTCTCGTCCGGCTTACCAGGCGCTGTTATCTACCGAGCCGGTAGATGCTACATCCCCTCAACTGGCTATTACATCAAAGTTTGGTGGGATGCCCTACTTTGAACAAGGGGAGAGTTGGCCAGTTTGTGCAAAATGCCAAAAACAAGAGACCTTTATCTGTCAGTTGGATTTGCGCGATTGCGCGGGAGCCAGTCTGCCGCAGGGCTATGGACTGCTCAGCTTTTTTTATTGCTTTAATTGTTTTCCCTGGGACGCCCCACAACCTGGCTGGACGGTGCGCAATCATCAGTACGCAAGTCCAGAAAAAGCGATTGTGCTAGCCGCACCGGTTTTAAGTGAGCCCGGCTTTTTTAAAAAGCTGATGGGACGGCGTACTGAGAGTATAAGATGCTGCCTCATTAACTTTGAGTTGTTTGATTGCTATCCTCAGCTGGATGAGCTCGATGAGTTAGGAGATGCTCTGGAGCGAAAAATGCTTGCAAGGGACGATTTTGGCGACAACTATTACAAACTAATCGATCAGCTCACTGGTAAGTCCGACAACTTTGGCACCATTATCGGCGGCTACTCTCAGTGGATTCAAAGTTTTCCGCCTGACCTAAAGTGCAAGATATGTGGCAACTGGATGCGTCAGCTTGTGCAAATCGGTTCTCACCGGGACGTAAACGTCATGTTTGGTGATGCCGGGTGCATCTACGTATCAATCTGCGATAAGCATCCTCTGGATGTGAGCATGATGTTGCAGTGCTTTTGAATTGCTCTGGTATAGTTGTGCCTGTTATTTATCGCGAGGCTGAGCATGGAAATCGTCTGCGTAATTTTGGCATTCCTCGGTTTAATAGTAATCTTCGTAGGTCATTTTTGGCTGGTCATTAATGCTTTTAAAAAGAGTGCTGGCTGGGGCGTATTGACGCTCTTGCTTCCGTTTTGGGGCAGCCTGATTTTTAGTTGCCTCAATTGGGATCGCTCCAAAAAGCCTCTCCTGCTCTACGTCCTCGGCTTTTGTTTTATCCCGCTCTCAATCATGCCGATGATGCTGTTTGCTCCTGCTAAATACAAAGAGTTAACTCAGTCAAAGTTTGGTGAAACCGAAGCTGAGTCTGGTGGTGCTAAGACGTCTGCCGGTGCTAGCAATTCTGATAGCGCCAGTAAACAAGAAGAGAGCAAAACAGAAGAGAGCGATAAGTAAGCTATCGATAACGCCAGCGCAAGAGTCGTCGCTCAAGCAGGTCGATTGCCGCAGTCAATACTAACGCAATGACTATTAGTGCAATGATGCCGACGATAACTGTAGCCATGTCGTAGAGACCGGATGCTTTGACGATCATATAGCCGAGACCTTCTTCGGCGGAGATAAACTCGCCAATAAAGGCGCCAAGCAGTGCCAGTCCGATATTGAGTCGCATGGCGTTAATGACCCAGATCAATGAAGACGGCACTACGACTAGCTTAAAAATCTGCCAGCGACTGGCTCCTGCGACATGCATAAAGCGCATAAAACGAGGCTCTATCGATGTAGCGCCCTGATAACTCTGCACAATAGCCACGGCTACAGTGGAGAGAAAGGCCAGCATCACCTTGGACCACATGCCTATGCCAAACCAAACTATGATCATTGGAGCTAGAGCAAATATAGGGATAGTGCCCAGCGCCGTTACATAAGGGCGCGCTACTTTAGCGAGTGTTTTGAAATACCAAAAGAACAAGCCAATAAACGCACCGCTGGTAGTGCCGAGGATAAAGCCTAACACTGCTTCGCTGATAGTCACCCAGGTGTGTTTTAGCAAGTCCCCGCTAATGACTAGCTTGGTAAAAGCTGCCCATACAAGAGCTGGACTGGCAAATATAAATTGACGCTCGGGGCTAGTATCGGTTAGCAAATGCCAGATTAATACAAAGAGCAAGAGCGGCAAGGGATAGAGTAGCAAGCCTGCTTTGCCTAGACCGGTTTGTTCATTTTTGGCACTCATTGTCATGGTTCTATCACCGCTTTGAGATCCGACCAGATCAGGCGATAGTATTCGGCAAACTTTGCTGTCCCTCTAGCGGTTTCTGGGGAGCGCTTTGTCTGCTCTAGATCAATTGCAAATTCTTTGCTGATACAGCCTGCTTTGTCCATTAATAGCACCCTGTCAGCCATGGCTATCGATTCTTCGATGTCGTGAGTGACCATTACAGCCGCTTTGTTTTTATCCTTTATAAGTTGATAAAACTCACATTCGAGCTTGAGTTTTGTAAAAAAGTCCAGCGCCGAAAACGGCTCATCAAGCAAGAGAAGCTCAGGATCAAACATAAGTGATTGGATGATGCTGACTCGCTGCCGCATACCTCCCGATAGCTCGGACGGATACTTGTTGAGCACAAGCTCACTCAAGCTAAACGTGCGCAGATATTGTTTGACAATATCTTTGGCTTGCTCTTTTGACATAGCAGGCTTTAAGTCTGTAGCTATGAGCATATTGTCTTGCACCGTGCGCCAGGGCAAAAGTGCGTCCTGTTGAAATATATAACCGATGCGCCCCGAGCCAGCGTTTTCACCTCTAACATCAATTTTTCCAGAGTCTGGTTGAAGTAGTCCAGCAATCAAGTTAAGCAAAGTGCTTTTGCCGCAGCCGCTAGCACCCAGGATGCAGACAATCTCGCCTTGTTGCACCTGTAAATCGAGCTTACGTATGGTCCAGTGGCTGGCATCCTCGCTACTGCCTGTGGCGGAGGCGCTAGCCTCCTCACCTCTGTCGCTGTCATTTTTGCTTTTGCCAGTGCTTTTAAGAGCATAGCTATAGCTGAGATTTTGTACTGATAGCACTGTCTCATTGGCTGCTGTTGCTACCATTACTCAATCTTGCTCCGTGGACTTAAACCCTTGGTTTACTGGATCTTGGCACTCTGGGCAAAGCGCATATCAACATTTTGTTCATAAGACCCTGCGCTCTTAAGGTCGCCCAGGTCTTTGCGTAGCTTGATAGCGTGCTCCCAGGCGCTTTTGTTTAGTACAGGGCTGCTTGGTGTTGTGCCAGACTGGATCAAGCGTTCCAGAGCGTCAGTGATGACCTTTTCCGATACTTCTGGAAACTCTTTTTTGGCAATAGCTAGAGTGCCTTTCTTGTTGTCGCGAATGTATTTCATCGCCTTACTGAGTGCATTTACAGCTGCCTGGATTTCGCCAGGATGCTTGGCGCAATAGTCATCGGATACAGTCAGACCGGTAAAGGCAAAGTCTCCGTTATCACTGGCTGGCGAATAAACTATGTGCGCGCCTTGATTGGTGGCGATTGATACCATTGGTTCTATTTCCATTGCCATATCAGCATTGTTGGAGCGCACAATAGCATTTAGTGAACCAAATGCACCCTGGACTATTTTGGCAGAGACTGGTTTGTTGCCATTTTGCAGAATATTTTTCATTACTGCATAGCTGGTCGAAGGTGCAGTATAGGTGGCAACGCGATAGCCAGAAAAGCCAGCAGGGGCTGTTATCGGTTTGATTTCTTTTTTGTAAGTGATGACCCAAAAAGGCGTGCCTTTGACGATGGCTGCGACGACTTTGCCACCCTGCCCATGCTCTCTTGCGATAGCTGCAAAAGTCGGATCTGATACGCCAAACTGGGCATTACCAGCCGATACAGCGGTAAAAGTTTTTTCGTCGCCACCAGTGCTGACTAGTTTGACGTCGAGACCTTGCTCTTTAAAAAAGCCTGCATCCAGCGCCACATACAGTGGCATATAGAGAAAAACGTGGCCAAATTGAGCAATTGTTATTGGCTTGAGTTGCCCCACCGGCGCAAGGGGCTTAATTGAGGCTACGGGTTTGAGCGGCTGAAGCGGTTTGGGTGGCTCGGCATGAGCCGCAGATAGACCTGAGCTTAGTGTAATCGCCAGCGATATAAAGACCCGTTTCATTTGCATCTCCGCCATCAGTGGCTGCCATTGTAACAAACCGGGCGTAAATGACGGTGTGTTGATTCAATTGCGCTGACTAAATTGCCCTATCCTCACCTCGTTCTGCCTTCTTTGTGATACTAAGGCGAGTAGTAGAAAGTATAGATTTTTTTTAGAGCAAGATGGGCATTCGCCGTCCGTGGCAAATGCATCAAAAGGTCCTATTTGTCAGCGGTTTCTTCGCTTGTATCCGTGGTCGTGCTTTGGTCTACGGTTACGCTTGTATCCGTGGACTCGGTGGACTCGGTTTTAGCTGCAGACTCGAGTTTATCCCATTTGCGATTGTTGAAGCGGAATAGACCATAAAGAGCAGCCACAATTGCGGCTATGACCAGTATGACTGTGAACAATGCCAGTGGATTGTAAAAGACGCCATAGATGATAAAGGCTGCCAATGCTATGACTACAAACCAAAAGCCAAAATATATTCCTGTAATCCAGTTGTTTTCTTTGCGTGTCAGCATGCTATTGCCTCAATTGTTTGTTTGAAAAAAGTGAGAACTGCGCCAGAGAGTCTGACGCAGTATGAATTTTGTCCAGCAGTAATTGCAGGTATAGCTTACCGGCAGTATTTGCTCTTTTCGAGACCGAGAGTCTTGACGATACAGCTCAGTCTTTCCTGATTGATTGTGCTGACATCCTTGCCGCCCACCAGTTTCATTGCTACTTGCAGAGCAATGTCAGTTTCGTATTGCTTGGTGGTATTGCGTTTGATCTGGTTCAAAGTGTTATCCCAGGCGTACATGCATACATGATGCTCTGCGTTATTCAGGGATTCTTCAAAGTAACCTATCAAAGTGTTTGTGGGCAGGTGGTCAAAGACTCTGGCGTGTTTGATACGCTCATGAATCTCTGCTCTTTGCTCCCTGGTGGTTGTTTCGGTGCTCTTGCCAGAAGACAAAAGCAGCGCGGTTAGTCCCATAGCTGTTTTTTGGAAGCTCACACTGTTTAGGGTGGAGGCGCGCTCAGTTAGCTCGTCATGGGTGGTGCGAAAGGTCATCACCAGCCATTTCTTTAAGTAATAGAGCGCCACTATGACATATGCCAGCGAGACTAGCAGGGCAAATACTGATGAAGCTCCTGCTGCACCAAAATGCGGCAGTGCGGTGACAACGATTGATACAAAAAAAACTAATGAGGCAACAAAGATTGCCTTGTTTTCTGTATCAAAGCCCAATTCAGGATGATTGCCAAAAAACTTGTAAGTATTGTGGCTCACCATGATGATGCCGAGGATAACTGGCAGGAATGAAATCAGTGGGAAAATGATATTTATGGGCATTATTTCCTCATTGCCTTTTGGGCTAAAGGTTAGTTGGGTGGAGTGGGCTCCTTGTGAGAGCTTCTCCATAGCTGGAAGAAGGAGCAAGAGCCATCCCTGGCAAAGACTTTCCTGTCAGCAGTTTTGCTAACTGTTCAAACTGTTACTTCTTGCTATACAGGTTTTGATAGCGTTGGTACAGAGCTACTGCTAACGCTGTCGCCAAGACCAAGCCTAATAGCCAGGGGGCATAGACAATACAAAGACCTACGAATACTACGGCGGTGATAATCCCACCCCAGATGCCAAAAACAGATTTTGTGAATGCGTCAAATCCTTTACCGGTCATGGTAATACCTCTAAATATGTGATTGAAGAAATGGTTCGTTTGTGGATTTTCTGTTCCCTGACTCAATTGAGCCGCTGTTTTTTGCAAACCAGGTTATAGATAATCAGTGGAACACCAATGATTGCTACCAGGATCAGAGGCTCAAAGACAAGGCACAAAGCTATAAAAATAATTGCAAGTATTGCCACCCATTTGAGTGTGCGCACGGTATTCACTATTTGGTCTTTTTCCTTTTCGTTTAATAGCATGTTAGACCTCTATCTAAATCAAATGTTGAGTAAGTCGTTCAGTAGCTTGCTATCAGCTCTACGCGCCAAAGATGCGACCAATTTGCGCCGCAATTGTTTGCCAGGTGCGCGCGATAGCAGCCATAATCGGTGCCAGAAAGGCGAGTACTCGGTCTATTTGACGGCCAACTGCTGTCCACAATGCTTTGTAAGCTGTCCACAGTGCATCAAAGATACGAATGACAATTGGCGCCAGCGTGTCTGTAAATGGAGACAGAATCTTTTTGGCTACATACAAGTAAAACAGAGGAGCTATTACACCACCGACTACGCCGGAGGCAAATAGACCCAAGAAGCCAGCCGTAATCCAGCTGCCGGTTACGCCATTTACGTAATAGCCTACTGTAGCAAGTGTAGTCATGCCAGTGAAGAAAGCCAGAGTAGCGCCGCTGTAGTAAGTAAAGAGACGACCCAGTAAGACAAAGCCGTTGATACCAACAAAAGCGATGATTGCCATGTCTACGAAGGGGTTGTTGGTGATTGTAGGTGATACTGCAGGCAGTGCTACGACAAGGGCAGTTGCCAGTACTCCTATATTGAGCAAGTGACCAAACATGATCGCAAAATCTGAACGGTCATTAAAGGCTTCATCTTGTTTTGCTCTCAAGGAGGCGAAGGCAGCCACGATTTTGCTTGAAAGTTTGCTGTGGATAGACTCCAGTGTTACACCAACTGGGGCCGAGATAAAGCGGGTCAATGCACGCAATGTGATATAAGCCATGGGATATACGATCAAGGCACTGCCAAAGAGTGTAACTACACTCAGGACCAGGTTGACCATAGTAGATGTGGCAAAACCAGCGTGATAGGCAGCAAAAGCAGCCAATGTGATTGTTACTGCAGCGATGTCGCGGTTGCCTTGATCTTTACCAAAGTGCTTTTGAAAGCCTTCGGCGTAGCTATAGACAGCGGTGATTGTCGCTACTGTATATGCCAACCATAATGGTAAAGTGGCTTCGATGCTCAATACATAAGACGCCCAGGTCAATACTGCTGCCAGGACGATGTTTGAGACATGTTGAAAGAATCTCAAATAGTCTCTATCGCTTTCATCGCCATAGGCACTGTCTAACAACTTTTTCCATTGTGTCAAAATTTTGCGCATCAGACCGCCTTGCAAAATCACTACAAAGCCCGGCACAGCGTATGCAATGCCAAAGACTTCTGCGCCAGCGAATACTCCTGCTTTGACAGGTAGCTGAAGCGCTGCCACTGCTGGTACATAAGTAACCAGTGCCCAGGCGCCAAGTGTGCTGGCCGCTGTTACTACGCTATAGGATTTGCTGTCAAAAGCCGGACTGACAATAGCAATTGCGATCCCGCCAGCGCTAAGACCTGCTGCCACGGCTACAGTTGTAAAACCAACAAAGGTGTAATTGAAATGCAAAACCCATTGGTAGGTTTCGTAGGCAATAAAGGCAGCTGTTGCAAACACACCGATAGTAAGCAAGACTTCTAAGAAGCGTACACCTTTGGAGCGGCTACCGTATTCGTTTTGCAATTGCGACCAGAGATGACTGGAGCCTGGCAGCATTTTAAGCGTGTTAGTAATGGAGGCTATAGTGGGTAGCAGTCCTTCTCTCCAGAGGCGCTCATAGGCTGACCAGAGCTTGTCCCAGACGTCAAAAATGTAACGCAGGACAAAGTGATACAGGCTCGCCCAGACATGTGTGTAAGTCAACACGCCCGCTACGACAAAGGTCAATATCCAGCTAGGTGTGCCTAGCTCATAGACAAATGCCAGTGTATCGGCGGATTGCCAGCCAACTGCAATGCCCAACAAGACACCGACTATATTGATAAAGATTGTTCGTCCCCAGCCGCCATTGTGTGAGCGTGAGTAAGCGTGTTGGCAAAGCCATTTACCGCTGATTCTGAGGGTGACTGGGATAAAAAAGATGATGTTCAGGAGAAGCTGCCAAACGGTTGTTTTTGGTGTTTCCATTGGAATACCTGTAGGTTGTTGGTTGAAGATATCCATGTCCTTGCGGACGTCAAAGACCGGGTTGATGCAGGCATCAACTCGGTTTACTAATTTGGGCAAGTCGCATTCGGCTCGGTCAATGACAATCTGTCAATTGGACCAGCCGTCTGAGCTACCGCTTTTTTGCCTTTGTTACTGTGACCAGATATATGCTGTCGACTATTGCCTTTGGTGCTGGTGTGACAGTGCCATCTACTGGTCCAAGTGGGGTGACTTGCACCAGTGCTGGGGCGATGTCATTTTCGACTGCTGCATTAGTGCCGATCGCCACAAGTTCGTTCCAGTCGTCAGTCTTTGCACAAAGTCTGAGTATGGCGTATTGACCGTGTCTTGAGTCGATAACTTTTGCTGCGTCGGTGATTTGATGTGTCATGAGTTGTTACTCCCGGATGACTTCGTTAATGTTTAAGCAAAAACAGTTTTCTCTATTTCCGCTTCCCACTGTTCGCGATTGTTTCTGTTGTCGCGGCCATGGTTGTTCCAGTTGGTTAAAATGATTGGTTTTCTATGACTACAAACTGCTCTAGTAAGCACCACTCCAAAGGATATTTGGATAAAAGGCTGCGGGGATATGGCGTGCGCTTTTAAAAGGTGTTGTTTTACAGAGAGTTTGAGTTAAATAGACAAATCTATAGTGTCTTAATTGAAGTGTCAGGGACAAGCGCTTTTTGTTCAATGTAAAGAGGGTTGATCAAGTTCATCTCCGATAGATTCAACTGGCTCACTAAAGAGCTGTCGAAGTGATTGCTTTTAGCAGGCAGGTTTGCTCAAGGTTGTGAGCCGTCATATCAGCTTGGCTTTGCGCTAGCTTGCATCCTTGGGGCGCTTTGTGCGGCTTTTGGTGGGACAATTTTAGCTAGCACCTGTGCTCGTTGGCCGTTTCTAGAGCCTTTTTTGCTGCACACCTCATCGTGATTTCAGTGCGCTTTGTCCTTAAGCCAGAGGGACAGTGCTAGTGCCTGCCAATTTCAAAAGGACCTTTTGTGTTGTGGTTTAGGTCGCTGTTCAATTTGCAATTCAAGCCGCAATTGTGTTCCAAAATTGTCACTCTCAAATAGCTTTTATAACCGCCTCAAGAGACACTTCGAGCCTGGATACATGGTCTATGTGGAGAATTACGAAAAAACGCCAAAAGTTCTTGCCAAGTGATAGCTGATCTAGGCAATATCAGGACCTCTATTACATTTCCTCATTCTGGCTTTAGATCTCACCTTTTATCTATTCAGATTACTTCTAGCAGCTTCTCGTTAGCCCGTCTCTAGCGCGTAGCTGCTCGTGTATTTGTGCTCTGTTTTGTGACCTTGATGAATCTTGAGTGATAAGCCCGATTTGGAGTGAGTAGACATACGCTCTAATTTTCTTTTATAGCAAAACCTATTGGAGGTTTTTATGTGTATCAAACGTATCGAATTTGTCGACTATGACCAACTTGTGACATTTAATGACGAGCTATCACAAGCATTTGCATTGACTATTTTGTGTCGCAGTTATTTAAATTATGGCGGCAAAATTACTAGCTTTAGTGACAACACTCTTGTGGCTGAAGTGTTTTATTTGCGTCCCGAAAAGATGGTGCTAAGTGGTGACTACGAAAGCATGGCACCCTTCCGTCGGGTCGTGGAAGCAATCGGTGTACGTAGTAAGTTTGTGCCGCGAGCACTGCCCCAGGATCAAGATGGTTTATCAATCGCTCTCAGTGGCCTAGCGCAAGCTCACAGTGGCTCAGATACTGCTATGAGAGCGTTACTTGCTGGTGCTGCTATCACAGATGTTACCGAGGTGGATGCCATGACCGCGATAGGCTTTGATAACGCACTTGCTGTTTACATGATCCAGGAGATGAGCGCGCCAAAGGACAAACTCACGATTCTGGAGACCTGCTCGCTTGTTTTGACTCTGTGTGACTTTTTGCGATTTGAGTCCTTGCAAGGACTGGAGCGTCGCACTATTGTCTGGGACCTTGCCTACTTTGCTCGCACTAGAGAGCTACCAGTAGTGCCATGGCTGACAGCTCTAATTGAGTCACTGATTCGGGGTACTGACTTGCAGTCGTTTTTGCGGCAGTTTCCACTGGCGTTAAATGACAATCTGATGGCGGCCTAAAAACTGCACTGCAGTTTTGGGCGCTAACTCTCTAATTCGACCGCTCTAAGGAGGCGGTCGACACTAACTTGGAAATCTTATGACTAAAACTAAACAGGTCCAGAAGTGGTTGATGGCGGGTGCTAGTGAAAGCGAACATCATGTTGAACATACTGCACCCTGGTGGCGTGTTGTTTGTCTCACTGGTGTGGACTACTTCTCTACACTTTGCTATCAACCAACGATTGCCTTTGCTGCCGCTGGCGCACTGGCACCGATGGCAACTATACTTTTAGCCCTTGTTACTCTATTTGCGGCATTGCCTGTTTACTTCAAGGTCGCCGACGAAAGCCCGCACGGGCAGGGTAGTATCAGCATGTTGGAGAGTCGCCTGCCTGGATGGTCGGCTAAACTCAGCGTCTTGATGTTACTGGGTTTTGCTGCCTGTGCTTATCTGATCACCATAACCCTGTCGGCGTCTGACGGGGCGGCTCACTTTGTCGAAAACCATGAGATGCATAGCGCCATTTCACAGCAAGGCTATTTAATTGCCTCTCTTGTGGCAGCGCTGCTTTATCTCATTGTTGATAAGTCACGCAATTTTGTGGTGCTGGCATTTTTTGGGCTTGCTGCCTACGGAGTGCTTGATCACTTTGCGCTGAGTCGCCTTGGTGTTGCTCTGGTGATGATATTGCTATTGGGCGGGCTGTTCCTCAAAGGTCTGCGCGAGGTGCTTGGCGTAGCTGTGGTGCTTGTAGTTTCCTTCCTCTCGCTCAGCGCCATAGTTGTGGCTGTCAGTCTCTACCAGGTCTACTTGCATCCTGAGCTTTTGAGCGGCTGGTGGTCACGATTGCTCGGCGACTATCACCATTCCTGGTGGTCCATGCTATATGCCTGCTTGATCGTTTTTCCGCTGTTAGCACTTGGTTTATCTGGTTTTGAAACCGGTGTGCAGGTGATGCCTTTGGTACAGGGAGATGCTCACGATAATCGTGCTCATCCTCTTGGACGGATTCGTAATGCCAAAAAGCTGCTTGCTGCAGCTGCCATCATCATGAGTGTCTTTTTGATACTTAGCAGCATCGCCACTACACTGCTTATTCCGGCTCAAGATATGATGCCTGGCGGTAATGCCGACGGTCGAGCAATGAGTGTGCTTGCCCATAAAATGCTGGGGCATGGCTTTGGCACTGTTTTTGACACCGTAACAATTGCTATTCTCTGGTTTGCCGGTGCGTCAGCAATGACTGGTTTGATCAATCTGGTCACGCACTATCTGCCCAGATATGGCATGGTGCCTTCATGGGCAAGAGCTTCAAGACCAGTGATTGTGGTTTTTACCATAGTTGCTATTGCTGTAACAGTGATGTTCAAAGCTGATGTAATGGCACAAGGTGGTGCATATGCCACTGGAGTTCTAGTACTGATCACTTCTGCTTCACTGGCTGCTGCTTGGGCTTCTTGGGGTAAAAATAAATGGCACTGTCTGGCTTATGCCATGACCGCCTTTGTTTTCCTCTACACCACAGGCGTCAACATGATTGGTCATCCCGATGGTCCAAAGATTGCCGCGTTCTTTATCTTCATGGTCGTGGTCACATCTCTCATCTCGCGCATCATGCGAGTGTTGGAGTTACGGGTCAAATCAATTAAGTTTGACGAGACTGCTCATCAGTTTTTGCTGGCAGCGAGAGAGTCAAATCTTAAAGGCGTAGTGCATTTTGTCGCTCACAAGTTTGGTGGCACGGCTTACACTGTGCGTGGTAACCAGATCAAGGAAATGCACTGTGTGGGCGAAAGCGACCAGTTGATTTTTCTTGAGGTCACTATCGAAGACGCCAGTGAGTTTGTAGACGACCTATTGGAGGTGGAAGGTGTGGTGCACAGAGGTAACCACGGTGAACATCTTATTTTGCGTTGTAAAAGTGCATCGGTGGCTAACGCCATTGCTGCTATTTTGCTAAAGGTGCGAGACGAATATGACACACGCACTGTCGCTCACATTGGCTGGTCTGAAGATAGTCCGCTTTTATCTGCTTTCACATTCCTGTTCTTTGGGGACGGTGAGACCGGATTGCTTGTGCGCAAGATTATCGAAGCCGCTGAAACTAATCACAAGCACCGTCCAATGGTGCTTATGGGTTAAATCAATTCACAGGAAAAATTATGCAAGAATCAACTCAATCAACGGCAAGTGGTAGCAATCCCATATTGGGATTTGATTTTGAAAGGCATGGTACAGACGAGGAACACTTCAGAGCCCTGGCTGATCTATCGTTTATTGGCAGAGGCGAAAATGTTCTGATATTGGGTGGCATCGGCAGTGGCAAAACCACACTGGCTAATATATTGCTCAAGCAAGCTACAGATAGTGGTTTAACAGCAATGTACGTAGACAGTCCGGGCTGTTACTATCCGCGCTTACCTGTTCGCTATCTGGAGTGCGATTTGCTCTTGATGGACGAAGCTCATGTTTGGGCAGATGTGGCACCACGAGCCATGCTAGCTCTTTTGCTCAAGCGGCATGAGCTGGGCAGGTCCAATGTTTTACTTTGCGTTAGCTCGAACTGGCAACGACTAATGTCTCAGCAAGCAGTCGGCACTCCCCGTACTGATGCCAACAGAGAGGATTGGCTCTTGGCTGGACTGATGGAGTATTGCGCATGCAGTGCTGCTTTATCGTGGGCTATTGCAAGACAATGGTCGCCCAGTGTATTGCTGCATCTGCTTGGCTTTGGCAATCGCATTGCTGAGCACGAGTTTAACCAGCTGGAGCCATATTTGTCACGGATTAACAGGCTGCCTTTCTGGCACATCATAGAAACCGGTGAAAAAAGTTGGAGACATATACGATGAGCGCAATAGAAGCACTTCGGACGATTACTGCCCAGGCAATTGGCGCAGCACAGGTGGTTATGACTGACAAACGCAAACAGTTGTTTGGCGACGCTATGCGCCAACTCACTGTTGATGTCAGTGCTGGTCGCTCTCACAGCGTGGCCATGAGTTTGAGGCCTGACTTTGACTATGAGGCCGGCCGAGGCAAGTGCTTGCATCCTGATAAATTGACTGGTGTAGCGGCACTGGTCTATCAGGATTGTCAGGTCTTTAGCCCCACTCTCGAGTACTGGAGCAAAGTCGTCGGTGACCAGAGGGAGCCTTGGACTGAGGAGGGCTTTAACATCGTCTTGCACTGGAGCGATATCGAGGACTTGCTTAGTCGCCTCGCTACGCTCCAGGATGATGATACTGCTGCTAAGGTCAGAAAGGCTATCCAAACAGCTCAAAACGCTGTTACTGATAAGGCCAAGGATGTCCTCGGTCAGCTCAATACAAGGGCAATGTCTCAAGCTTTAGCCGGCAAGAGTTGGGCAATAGCTATGTCACTCAAAGCTGGCACCGATTTTGAAGCGCCATCAAGAGCGCCCATCACCCAAATTACCCCAGATTGGCTTGGCCCTGTGGCAAAGGCAGTTTGGGATGCTTGCTGCGACTATCATCCGACTTTTGAATACTGGAGTCGGCAGGAAGGTGATCAGCGCGAACCATACACAGTGGAAGGCATCAACATTGTTGTCCACTGGTAAAAACAAAAATCAATCAACAACACAATTTGGAGAAAACACAGATGAGCATTCATCACTTTATCGATAAACTGGCAGCATGGAGGTTGTTTGGCAATGGCAAGTCCGAGTCAGATGCGGCTAGTGCTACCACACCCGATCTCACCCTTTTGCAATGCTTTGCTGGTGTCACTATGGTCGGACGTGTCACAGAAGTCAAAGAACAAGGCGTCAGCCTGGACTTTGAGTTTCAGGGCGAAAAGTTCAAAGGCTTCGCGCCGTTTACTGAGTTTCGCGATCAGTCACTGGCTAATGCAGTTTCGGTCAATAACAAGTTCAATTTTGTACTGGTCTTTCCTGAGTCAGCTGATCCGTTTTTACGAGTCCTGACTGTCAATGAGCATCAGAGTTCACAGGATTGGCCAATCAAGATTTAGCCTCTGTACTAGCTGGCAAAGCTGAGCTGGGGCAATAAATAAAGACTTACTGCTACTGGAGGTGGCGGTTGTTTTGATGCTCCGAGTGTTTGCATGGATCGCAGCACCGGAGCTATTGAGAGAAATGATATGTTTAATTGGCTCACTGGTAAAAAGTCGGACTCATCTGAAGTCGGCAAGACGGACCCAAACGAAAATGTAACAGGCATTGTGCTGCAAGCTATACATGCTCTGGAGGGTGGCTATCATATTGGATCTTCCACCTTGGTGCACTTTGTATTGCAAATCGAAGTGGCAGGCCTTGCCACTAATGAGTTTGTGGTTGTAAAAGCCTCTCCTTGCGACTTTGTGCAAGCTCCATTACTGCAGGTTGGTGACCGCGTCACTGTCACTTTTGAGGGGCATGGAGAGAGAGAAGAAGTTTTGGAAATCAGCATAGACTTTGCTGCTCGCGCTGCTGCCGCTCGTGCAGCTGTTGCTGGTCAAGGTTGTTGCGGCTGATACCACTCTATCGACAGTAATAAAACCGTGCTTGCAACAAGCACGGTGTTTTGCAATTTTTTCGGAGACACGATTATGTTTATTGATGCATTTAGCGCTTTGTTGGTTAACCTGGGAGCCTCAATCAGAGACTATTTTGACAAACGCTCCAAGCAATCTGTGCAACAAAAGGAGCTTGACTCCTTGAGTTATTATCATGGCGTGACACTGGTTGGCCGAGTGACTAGCATCAGCTCCAAAGGCGTGATGATTTCATTTATGTTGACCAGCCAAAACTTTGAATGTTTTGCACCATTTAGCGAGTTTCGCCATCCGGAGTTGAGTGGCAGCGTAAAAGTAGGAACGAGGCTCAACTTTGCCATGGTCTTTGCTGATGATGGCGCTATCTTTCTGCGTGTTTCAGGACAAAACCAATGTCAAAACGAGCACGACTGGCCAATCATGATTTAAGAGAGGTATGACTATGACTGGCTGCTAGTCAGCACTCAGTGATTTTCTAATTGAGTCCTCAACAGTGGTTGGGGACTTTTGATTTTATGTGACAGGAGTAATTATGAAACCAAATCATAACAACGACAGGCTCGCGCTTGCCTATGTACTTTATGGCAGACTTTTACGGGCAAATGGTGCGATGGGTAGCATTGCGCGTGCTATCGAATCTGCTAAGTATTTTGTTGCTAGAGTTGTGGCTAGCCAGCTTGTTTTTGCCTTTGACCAAGGGCATGAAGGCTCATTTGATGCGGACTTGCGTGGCGGCAAAGGTCTGGGATTGTCGAACATGAAGCGGCTCGGTAAGCCAGTGCCTGGGGGAGCCACTGTATTAACCTCGGTGTCGCGCCACTTTGAAAGAACTGGACGATTGCCCGGGCGTCTTGCTTTAGAGATTGTCGATGTCATTGCCTCAATGGAAGAAGAGACTGGGTCGGGTTTTGGTGATATCGAGAAGCCTCTTTTGATATCAGTACGCTCCGGTGCTCCCGTCAGTATCGCCGGGACAATGGACACTGTCCTAAATGTTGGTTTGACCAGGCAATGTATCCCTGCTTTAGCCCGCCGCGCTGGCGAGAGATTTGCTTGGGACTGTTATCGTCGTTATCTCACTATGTTTGCTGTAACAGTGCTGGGTGTCGAGCGCCAGGTCTTTGAGGCGCCCCTCAAAGCTGTGATGCACCAGGCTGGAGTGGCGCGTGATAGCGACCTGAGTGTCTCGGATTTGCAGATGCTTTGCAGCGAGTTTGAGATTGTCTTTGGTCGCCATTGTGGCATGAGATTGCCTGATGACCCTTATGAGCAGCTAGCACTGGCTATTGTCACAGTTTTGGAGTCATGGCAAAGCGAGCGTGCTTGTGCTCTGCGGTTGGCAGAAGGCATTGCTCCATGGCTGGGCACTGCTGTAAACCTGCAAGTCATGGTCTTTGGCAATAAGGGTGAAGACTCAGGTACTGGCGTCGTCTTTAGCGCTAATCCGATAACCGGTGAAGACGGCATATATGGTGAGTTTTTGTCCAATGCCCAGGGCGAGGATGTCGTCAGCGGTACAAGAAATGCTGATAGTGTGCAGCTGTTGCAACAAACAATGCCTCGGGTTTATGACCAACTGGTAAGTCATGCCGCTTCTCTTAGCGAGTCTTATCGCGAAATGGTAGAGATTGAATTTACCATCGAAAGTGGGGTGCTTTATCTTTTGCAGGTGAGGAAGGCGAAGCGTGCTAAACAAGCTGCCATCAACTTTGCTGTCAATCAGGTCAAAAAGGGACTCTGGATAGAAGAAGACGGACTCATGAGTATTGGCTCCATGCTTGATGAAGGTGATAGCAGTGCTCTCGGTTGTGCCAGATTTAAGCCGGATTGCTTAAGTGCTGTGATGAGTCTTTGCTACATGACCGGTATACCTGCTTCTCCGGGAGTGGTAAGTGGTCATTTGTACTTTACTCTTGAGAGTGCTCTGGCAGCAATCGAACGAGATGAAGATGTGATTTTGGCAAGGATGGATACCTATCCGTCTGATTTGCCGGTGATGCTTAAGTCAAAAGGGATTATCACTGCCTGTGGTGGCGCTACCAGTCATGCTGCGCTGGTGGCAAGGGGGCGTCAGATTCCGGCTATTGTCGCTTGTGGATTTACCATTGCTGACAATACTCTTACTGCAGATTTGTATGAGAATGGACTGAAGCAAGAAGGCGGTAGCATTACGCTAATTGAGGGAGAACTGGTCAGTATTGATGGGGGAGCTGGTTTGGTGTTGCCTGGGCTTGTCGAGATTGAGGTGACTGAAGCCAGTCAAAATGTCAATCTGGTGCGGAAATGGTACAGCGAAACTGAGCTGCGTTTGTCAGCATCCTTCCTTGATGCAAGCCTGGCAAACGAAAAATGGGATATTAATCAGTGGCACAATGACTTTTATTTGCTTAACTCCATGGCGGCAAGCTCAACTGGTAATGACTTCCACGTGCAGGTAGTAGCCAAGCAAACTGAGGTGGAGTTTCAGTTGGCGCAGATTTTAACCTGTTATCTGACCATTGCCGTTTACAGTGAATTGAATCATTTGCCTAGATATGCCAAAGAAGTAGGTCGACCCGGTTGCGCTTTGCTTGAACTCGGTGAGTTAGATAACTCTATGTTGGTCTTGGACAAGATGCGAAGGCTGGCTCAGCAGGACTGGTCTTATCAGGTAGAGTTTTTTAGGTTGGCATCGCGTGGGTTTTTGGATAATGGTGGATCGAGTGGGTTTTGTGGTAGACCATGGTCGCTAATTGCTGCTGCACCAGCACAGTATCTGGCTGGCGAGTTGCCTGCGTCAATCTATATCGATCATGTCTTTGACCTCAAACACAATGGTGGTCGTCTATTTGATAAAAGTGGGATGGTCGCTATTAACGAGCATTTGCTGCGTCATCAGCTGGAGATCAAAAAGTCAGTCTCCGATACCAGTGCGCTCTACAATCAGCTCACTGCTGCTTGTAGGGTAGTCAGTCCAGCAGTGCTAGAGCTTTATGATGCAGGTGCTGAGCTAGGTCTCTGGCATAAGCGGATAATCGAGCAGGTGGACACAGGGGGAGAGCTTGATGAGCAGGTCTTGGACCCAGAGCCAACAGAGATTGTAGGAGATGACGATGCGGTGCTATTTGATCTCTCTGAAGATAGGGATGGAGATGCACTGGCAACTGATGGCTGTGAAGTTGGCGATGAAGATGCGGTTGTATCTGATGGCTCAGCTGAAAAGGATGCTGATCACTTGGTGGGAGATAAACAATGATGCCCTGGATCTGGTTTGCCTTGGCTGCCTTTGTGGTCCTTGGTTTTGCCACCTGGCTCTATGACTATTTAACTAACCAAAAGAAGGAGCCAGTATTGATCAATCCGATTAACGCAGTCTATGGGACTATTACAGATAGCTTGGCTGCTAGCGATTACTACAAAAGTGAGAGTCTGTACCATTGTGCGCGTACTCCCAAGTGCATTACTATTGGTGGCAAGCGGATTTGGGCTGGTGGCAGGATGTTTTTAACTCCTCAGGACATCGCTGGCTATGATTTGCTTGTGCCATTGACACAGTGCATGCCTTTTGCCGCAGGTTGTCGCTATCAAATCCTTGCTTTGCCGTTGGAAGATTTTGGCGGAGTAAGGGCCGGATTTAAGCAGCATGTGCAGGAGATTATGCGAGAGCTTATCGCCGGCAACAAGATGATGGTGTTTTGTGATGGCGGACTGGGGCGGACAGGGACAGTACTTGCTAGCTTAGTCGCTCTAATGGAGCCAGAAACAGTGGATCCTATTGCAGCGGTGAGAGAGCGCTACCGAGAGTTTGCCATCGAAACATACGCGCAGGCTGAAGCAGTATTTGCTCTGCGCGGTCAACACCCACCAGAGCAATATCGCATTTTGTTAGAGGTCGAAAGTCTCAGACGTAGTGCGTGGAGCAAATCACGAGTTTAAAATCAAGGATGTGGTTTTGGCTCATGAACAATCAATGCCGTATTTGTTAGGCGCTGAATCGCCGACAAATATAATTCAAAAATTGGGACTGCCAATGCATTGTACTGAAGAGTTAACAACGCTCTTCAGTACTTCGTTGGCGTCCTCTAACAATGAGGAAATCTATGCAAGAAATGAATATTGCAATTTTACTAGTGGCTCTAGCCGGTGCTTCATATGGGGTCTGGTGGCTGTTTATGAGCTATCGAAGAAGAAGGGCACATCTCAATGTGGCTGAGATTCGTGAGCTGGAAGTTGTTCGTCTTGCGGCGAACTTCTGGACAGAGGCACTTTGTCGGGACTTCAGGCGTCCCTTGCAAGACCATGAGGTCAAGACCTTTTATGAGTGTCTACGTACCGAAATCGCTCGCAGCTTTTGCTACAACTCACTCATAGCCAACTTTGGTATGTGCCGCCAGGCAGATGGTGGTTTTGTCGCCAGACTAAAGGCTGATGGCATCTTTACTGCATCTGAAGAAGGGCTTAGAGAATTGCTCTGTGATCGCATCGAAATTGATTATTACCTGCCGCTACTGGAGATGCGCCTGAGCGAGGACAAGATCAAAATCAGAGCAGTGCAAAAGGTCAATTGTCTCAGTGAGTGGGACGTGATTTTTGAATCAGGTAAAACCTGCCCGGAACGAGTGGCCCAAATTGGTCGCATCTTCCGTCCGTTGAAAGCCTGGACCGCCGATGATCTCGCTCAATAATTGTGTTTACTGCTGACAGTTGCTCAGATGTGAATGCCCTTTTGTTATCGCCTGGGGCATTGCTCCTTATCTTGCTCGGGAGTTTTGTTTATAAACTTACCAGCATTGCTTCAGGTGGATGAGTCAGAGCCAACTGCGTAAGAAGTTGATGCGATTTTACCTTGGTCGATGGACCAAGGTCTGAACTTTTGATAACTCAATTTGCGGAGAATTGAATGAGCAACAAAGAAATACCTTCCCTCCAACGGTTTCCACGGATGCACAAGTTTTTTACTAGCAATGATTGGTCGGCAGCTTCGTTGGCCTTGGCTTTTGCTACATATTTGATGTGGTTTGGCTTGGCTTCTGACTTTTCTGCTGAGCCGATTCTATCGGCTACGGTTGTTTTTATTGTGGTTTCCGGTGTTATTGTCGTCGCAGCTGCTTGCTTGACCGCCAGCTGGCGAGTGCTTGTTAGAGGCACTGCCTCCTGGTTGATTGCCGGTGGTAGCTTGGCCTTTGCCATCATTTTTATCTGCTTGCTTACTGTTAGCAGTCAATATCAGGCTGCCGCCGTCGTGGGGCAGTATGCCCAGAGGGTGATTAGTGAGCGTAGCCATGATGAGGACGTCATTAGCCTCAATGCTGTGAAGGCAGAGATTGCCGAGCAAAAGCGTCTCTACTATGCTGTAAAAGTGTTGAGTAGTCTGGAAGAAGTTCTAAAAGAGGTTGATGACGATATTTTGTCAAGCCAGGAACTAAGCGATTTTGGTAGGCTGCTTGATAAACGCAAGAGTGAATTTAGGGCTCGTCAAATGGACGATGTGCTTTTGCTTGTAAGGTTTGTCAGGTATAGCCGCTTTGTCTGCAAAGATGTGAGTCCGGCAAAGCCAGGCCAACCGGTTGACCAAGTCTGCTCTCTTAAGGAGATGCTTGATTATGGTCAGGCAATACCTGCCAAATATCCACGCTGGAGCAAGATCTTGCGCTGGCTTAGTGTGATCTGAAGTGTCTGGGGCACTCGCTCGGAATCTCCGAGAGTGTCCATATTTTTAAATTTTTGAACCAAGGATTTTATGAGTACTAGTACTCTCTGTTTGTATCTAATATTTTTAGTATTAGCTGTGGCTATCAATGGTCTATTTGTCGCCTTTGAATTTGCCCTGGTCTCGATGCGTCGCAGTCGCGTGCAAGAGTTAATCGACAATGGGTCAAGCGCTGCTAAGGTAATCAGCCGACTACAAAATGATATGGATGAGACCATCTCTGGTGCTCAAGTCGGTATTACTCTTGCCAGTCTCGTACTTGGTTGGATTGGTGAACCAGCCATACATGAGGTTTTGACGCGCTTGTCTCAGCTTGTGCCAATGACAGTGGAGCTGCCACTGCTTTCGCCAGCTGTTGTTTCGGGATTGGCTCTTGCTTTGTCTTTTGTCATCCTGTCACTGTTGCATGTTGTGCTCGGTGAGCAAGTGCCAAAGGGTATTGCACTGCGATTTCCTGAGCGATTGTTGCTGATTTTTGCCAGACCGTTTTTTGTCTATCGCAAGATTACACTGCCATTGATATGGGTCTTTACCAGGCTTGCTAAGCTTGTGCTACGTCTGGTGGGTGTTACCAAAACAGCCAGTCACGAGCCTGTACACTCCGCTGATGAGCTGTCAATGATTATTGATGGCAGTCAGGAAGCCGGTGAGTTAGATAGTGCAGTTACTGAAGTTTTGCAAAAGGCTCTTGATTTGCAGGATCTCAGTGTTGGTGAGGTGATGGTGCCGCTCGATAGAGTTGATATGGTTGAGCAAGGAGCTTCATTTAAAGCGGTGTTGGAGCTGGCTAATGACTCAAAGCATAGTCGTTTGCCTATATTTATTGGTGAACGTACCAATATTGTCGGTTTGCTCTCCGCCAAAGACCTCTTTGATGTAATTGAGACCAAAATCAACAGCCTGCCTCTCGAAGCAAAACTCGGTAGTCTGGCTCAAGATTTTAGGTTGAAGGATCATCAACGCTCGATCTGGCGGGTCACAGCTGGGGTCAAAGCTAGTAGTTTGCTGCGTATGTTTTTGATTCGTCGCATGCCTATGGCTCTCGTTATAGACGATCCCGAAACCAGAGTGTCGGTTGGTGTGATCACACTGGAAGACCTCTTGGAGCGTCTTGTTGGCGAGATAAACGATGAGTACGATAACTAGCGCTGGTCTCTGGATTTAGTCTTTATCTAGATGCTTGCCATCTTACGGTTGCACCTGCTACTTGGGCGGGTGCCTTCTTTTAACAAACTAACAGGAGGTCCTGTGGTTTCCAAAAAACTAGCGCAGCTTTTATCAATGCTGCCCAAATCACATCCCTGGCACGGTGTGGCACCACTGATTAGTGACACCGATATGGTGCGCGCTTATATCGAGATGGTGCCTGGTGACAGGATGAAGCTCGAACTTGATAAAGCAACTGGTCATCTCTTTGTGGATAGACCGCAATTTTATTCATCAAGCTGTCCAGATCTCTACGGCTTTATTCCTCAGACATTTTGCGGTAAGCGAGTGGCTGACCGTTGTGCTAAACAAACAAAGCGCCGCGGTATAGTTGGTGATGGCGACCCACTCGATATCTGTGTAATCACTGACTCGGTATTTAGCCATGGTGATCTTTTTGTCAAAGCCAGACCCATTGGCGGTTTGCGTATGATTGATAAAAAGGAAGCTGATGACAAAATTATTGCTGTTTTAAATCAGGACATCACTTATGGCGAAATTGAAGATATTTCGCAGTTGCCTGCCGCTGTGATTACAAGGCTGAGACATTATTTCCTCAGTTACAAACAAAGTTTTGCTGAAGGCAATAAAAAGCCAGTGGTTACTATCCCTGAGATATACGGTGCTGCTGAGGCTCGCGAAGTAATTGCCCTCAGTTTGGCTGATTACAAGGAGCTGTATGGTACCGTTGCAGAGCGACTTGAGGAGCTACAGCAATTGTTTGCGCAAAGTAATCATGGATGACTTCATTGATTTTGCAGTTGCAATAAACAAATGGCAGTATGATTTATTTCTTCTATCCACAGCACCGCTGGGTGACTGTGCCCTTTGATATTTGAGTAAAAGGTTATGACTAATCAAACCAATCAAGAAGATTTATCGCAAAATACAAATCTCGCCGCGACCCCTGGGACAGCGGCACCGCACAAGGCTGTCTTAAACCTCCGGACTCGCGTGGTGCCACTAGAGAGCCGTCATATTGTCGCTATCGGTGGGGCGTTATCTAAGCTCCCGGCCGCTTGTGGGCGTGGGCGCATTTTTGAATATCTGCTTGGCTTGCAAAAGCTGGAGCGCATGCAAAATATACTCTTTATCAACACTGCTACTGGTGACGATAGAGAGTCGAGAGAACAGTTTATAGAGAGCTGGAATGTGCTCAATATACCCTGTACTTATAGCTTCCTTGATTTGTTTAAGCGCACGCCGCCTGACCTTAAGTCAATTTTGCATAGCCAGGATATTATCTTTGTCAACGGCGGCAACACCAAGAGTATGCTTGCTGTCTGGCGCGCATACGGTGTCGATGTGTTGTTGCGTGATGCCTGGGAGCTGGGTGTTGTACTGGCTGGCTCCAGTGCTGGTGGTATTTGCTGGTTTGAGAGTTGTCTGACTGACTCTTATGCTGAGTCGTTTACTTGTCTGCCGGCAATGTCACTACTGGCAGGCAGTTGCTGTCCTCACTATGATGGCGAGGTCGGCCGGCGCGAGACTTATCATGCCATGGTGGCTAGCGGTCAACTGGCTGATGGTTATGCCATAGACGAGTGTACCGGCATACATTTTGTCGGCGCTAGCGCGCATAAGGTGATTACAGTGAGCGGCAACAAACAAGCTGCTGCCTACCGTGTCACCAAGCAAGGCGACAAAGTCATGGAGGTAGCAATGCCCGCCACCAGGCTCAATCGCTTACGCTAAATAGAGTCGCGAGCGCATTTGTGCTCGTTTTAATTGATTTAGCAACTCAGGGACCCCTGGGTTGCTTTGTTTTGGAGTAGTTTATGATTATAAAAGACCCTCGCAATCGCGAATTGCTGCAAATAATCGGCGGTGTGATCTGGTTTGTGGCAGCACTGGCCGCTATCATCCTTGGATTTTTGAGTGATGATGAGACCGCTGCTGTCGCAGTGATTGTTTCTGGCACTGGCATCCTGGCATTTGCTAGTGCAATTTTGACTTGCTTGTTGTTCAGGTCTAAACCGGTGCTAGAGTCAGTTGTCTTGGCACTGTCCATGGTGCTATCGGTTGATAGCGCTGGTTATATGCTTGGTTATTTTAGCGAGCATGGTTTTTTGCGAGATATCAATTCGTCCAGTGCTAGCTTGGTTCTCTCTGTTTTGCTTGCCTTGGTAGTAATTGGCGCCAACGTATTGGGGGCAGCTCTGGTTAGCCGCACTGCTGCTGTCACTTCTGACCAAAACAATCAACAATAAACTGGAGTTCGTCATGATCAATGTTCATTCAATTTTTGCAGTAATTACTTTATTGATTGCCAACTATTTGCTCTGTCAATGTCTGACCTGGCGCATCGATACCATTTTGGTGCGGCATGGTGCCATCACTAGTGGTAACCCTGATTCGGTGCGGTTTAATGCACGCTTGAGCGCACTTGGTGGGCCTATCGGGTTGCTAATTTTTACTGTGATTGCCTATGCCGTTGCCGTGCCTTTGATTTTACAGATTACTGATGGTGCGCGGATTTTTCTATTAACTGTGGCAGGTCTGGTAGGAGTCATGGTTTTGGCTTATTTTATCTACGCTCATTTTAATCAGGCAAAATTGGCTAGCGACTTCGTTCGAGATTCTCAAAAGCCTGTGCCTGTTTACCGACCTAAAACACCCGGCGAGGCGCTATTTGATGTTTTGAGATTTTGCTTTTATGCCTTTGGTCTGTGTGTTGCCATAATGCTGACTGGTCTGGCAATGATGGGCTTCTACAGCATATTTAAGGGATTTTGGGACAATCAAATATTTGCTTATATTGGTGGTGCTCTTGGCGCTAGTATTGGCATATTTATGAGTTATGTCGCCTACTTGCGCAACAGCTAGTTATGAGTTTGCGCTATTTACTGAGTAGATAGTGCGATAGTCAGATGTAGTTAGTTTGTTATCGATTCACTGGCGCCTTCCCTCCATGGGTGGGCGCTTTTGCAATCTAAGCAAATTTTTTTGTGACAATTGGTAGACGACCGGTCTATTGGCTGCTATGATTTTGGCGTTGGTCAGGAGAATAAAAGCAAAATGATTACAGGCGAAAAAACAGTATCTGCGGAAACCTTGCTAAATAGCTTGAAGTGGCGTTATGCCGTAAAGAAGTTTGATCCTACCAAGAAGCTCAATGACGAGACCTGGGCTGCTTTGCAAGAGGCTCTCGTGCTCAGCGCTTCAAGTTTTGGTCTGCAACCCTGGAAGTTTGTAGTAGTCACAACTCAATCAATCAAAGATAAATTGCCCGAGCATTCATGGGGACAAACTCAAGCTGCAGACTGCTCTCATCTAGTGGTAATTTGTCGCAAGGATAGTATTGATGAAGCTTATGTAGATCATTACCTCCAGGCTATCGCCACTGCCCGTGGTGTGACTGTAGAGAGTCTGCAGAGTTATGGCGGCATGATGAAAGGCTTTATCAATAGCCCCTCGGACAAAGCTGAATGGATGACCAAGCAATGCTACATAGCGCTCGGTAGTCTTCTTTCATCAGCAGCTATTCTCGGAGTCGATGCTTGCCCCATGGAAGGCTTTGATAGCAAAGCTTATGACAAAATACTCGGACTGGAAGCCCTTGGTTGCCGCTCTGTAGTGGTCTGCCCACTTGGTTATAGAGCCAAAGACGATCACTACGCCGATCTTGCTAAAGTAAGATTTGATGCCAAAGAAGTGGTGATAGCTTTATAGCAATTGCCGGGCTTTGTTACTGGTCAAAGAGCTGAAGTCGGCCATTACCCAGGCGGCTCAGTACTGGCCCTTTTGGTAGTTTTTCGACGCCGCCGGCATGCGATTTTTGCCAGGCGCCATCGATAAGCTCAAACTTGTGGGATGAACTCTCAAGTTTTGTCAATTGGCCTTTGTCGTTATAACCAAAAGTATAGTGTGTTTGACCATCGGAGACTGAGCTTAGCTTGCCATTGAAGAAGATCGCAGAACTTCTCTCAGGTCCCTGGTAAATTGTTCGCTCTCCAACTTTGGCCAGTTCCTTAAGTCCTAATGACTGCAAGCCATCTGCTGTTGCATCGCTTAGAGGTACAGTGGGGAGATTGAGGACTTTGTCGCGTATCAATGCCGTAGTCTCGGGGAAATGTTTGGTGAATCTGTTTTCGCCTATGAGCAGGTCACTGTGAATATCAGCGAAGACTTCGCTACGAGCGTCAGAATGACGCCCTCCCGCTTGACGAATGCCGCTGGCGTCATGCCTGGCAGGGTTGTCCCGGTGAGTACCGATGCCATCTAGACCGAGTTGTTTGAGATGGTAGCCATTGTTTGCCAGGTTGTAGTCTACAGTCTTGGCGATGACTTCGCGCTCTGTCGGACTGGCAGCATCGAGAGCCTTAGACAGTTGTTGCATATCGGCATAAACAGCCTTTTGAAACTCTGGTAAATCTGAAATCTGGCGACCAATCAATGGTCTTCCAGCTTCTGCTGATCTGGCAAACTCAGGTTTTTTCAAAATATCGCCGACTGTAAGGCTATCGACCGGGTGGCCCAATTCGTGCGCCACAGCGCGTTGAACAGTGTTGCCGGGCCAATTTTCTTTGCCTGCAAGAGAGTTTTCTACGATCACTATTGCCTTTTTGTCGGGAGCAAAAAACGCTACTGAATCAGACTGGGTTTTGCCTGGTTGTCCTCTAATTGGTGTATCTAAAAAGGCTCTGTCTGTAGTGAAGTCATGGATGTTGCCCACTACTTGTACCGAGATGCCCTGTTCCTTTAGTTTTTGTTGTATTTCGGCAGGCAGAGCTTGCACCGATGATCCTACTTTGTCGGCAAAGGCTGGCGAAGCCCCCTCTAGCTTGAGTGGTAGACCTGGCTTGAGGGATGCTCCTTCGGCAATTGCTTCTCCGGTTTTGGCCAGCTCTTGTGCTGTTTTGCTTTCTACTGGTGTTTCTACTCTAGATGTGTGGGCTGGCACTTCTGTACTGGTTGGTTTGCTCGCCAATTCTGGGCGAGTCGCAGCCACTTCTTCGCTGATTGGCTTTGCCTTAAGCGGGGCTGCAGTAGTGGTTTCGGTTTCGATGTGTTTGGCTGAGGCACCAGGGGTAGTGCGGACTTCTAGCTTGGATGCGATTTGCTCTCCTGCTTTTTGGGTGGCTCGTCCAGCATAAGCGGCGGCACCACCCTGGATAAAGTCACTGACAAACTTGTCCGGCTTAAATTCACCTCGAGCAAGTGATGTCCCGGCTGCTTCGGTGATACCGCCAGCTGCTATCCTTGTGGCTAGTTTAGCCACAGTAGTGGGTGCGCCTGTAGCTAGAGTGGCAGCTGTGATAGCACCATCGAGCAGTATTTGAGTCTGTCGTTCTTTGGAGTCTTTGTTTTGTTGTAGTGATTTGCCAAAGAATTCGTCCAGTTGTCTTTGTTGTTCTGGGGGCAGTGCTTTGCGCGCATGCTCGTAAGATTTTTGTGCTTCCTGGTGTAGCTGGGTGGCTCTATCTAAAGTCAGGGCAGTGCCATCGAGGGTCAGACCACCGCGGTTTTTTAGATACTGCTGGTAGTTTTCGTAGAGTGTTTGGCGCCCATCTCCCTTTTCATTGAGAGCCGCTTTTAAGGCAGGACTTTCGGCATCATTGGCTCTCCCCAGTACTTTGTCTTTAAGTTCACCCGGATATTTCCAGGACCAGTCAGACTTTGCCTTAGCCAGTTGCTCGGGTGAGGCCTTGTCTAGTGATTCGCTCAGTCCTTTTGCGTCCTTACCCTCGATGCTGTATGAGCGGGCCAAGTCCTCCAGTCTTACTTCGCCTTGTTTGGCAACGTTGCTTGCCAGTGCCTGACGGTCGGGACTTGTGGCTAGCTTGTCGACAAACTCCTTTTGTTCAGTTGCTGGCGCTTTTGCTAGATTTTGGTAAATGTCATTGATCGGCACATTGAGTCTGTATTGCTGTTCCAGTGACAGTTTGCCACCACTTTCTGCCAGCTGGCGACGTATGCCTCGTGCTTCACTAAGTTGATCTGTAGGGTTTCCCGTTAAAGGCTCATTTAGAAGTAAGGGTTTTTCACTTTGGCGCCTCGAAGAAAGTCCATTAAAAAGCGCTGTGTCAAGGGTGCGACTGGCCTGTCTTTCTTCTTCTGTTTGCTTAGCATCAGGACGTCCTAAACGTTTTGCCAGTTCTGGATTAGCCAGTAATTCTTGTACATCCTTGACACTCAGTGGTTGACCCGCCAGACGACTGTGCTCTATTTTGTCCAGTCCATCTAGTTTGGGCGGCTGACCCGTAGTTTCGACTTGCTTGAGTAAGCGCTCCGATAACGGTAAGGATTCGGCTGGTCCCTTTGCCAATTGTGCTTTGACTTGCTCGCGCACGGCCGGGTCGTCGCGGTACTGTCTGGCTTGTTCTGGTGTGATTTCGGTAAGCGCTTTTAACGATTCACTCAACTGTTGTTTGTGGCTGCCGGTCTGAGCATCCTTAAGTGATACATCGAGCGGGCGTCCTACTTTCTCGGCTTCGCTATAACTCTCCTTGGCGCTTTTTTCGCCCACCAGTGATTTTATTCGAGTCGCTTCTTCAGGGCTTTGAGCAAACTTATCCACGGCTTGTTCAAATTGACGTTTAAATGCCTGTCCTTCTGTGCGCTCGGCCTCAGTGGTGCCGTGCTCGGCGTTACGCAGAGTGCGCCAATCCTGTTCACTGAGCTTGCCTGCTGCCTTGAGAGCGTCGCTGCTTGAATGGCTGGAGCCCCAGAGCGTGCCGTCCTTTTCGGTGCGTCCCAACTGTGAAACGATTGTCTCTCGACCATTTAACAGCGTATCTTGCCAGCGCAGAGAGTCGCCCCGATTGCCTGCCTGATCAAATTTACCCTGTAGTTGGTCGTAAAACTTGAGTGAACGCTCTTGTTCTGGGCTGAGCGGTTCTTTCGATTCGGGGTTTGCTTGTCGTTGTTGTGCCAGTTCATAGCCCCGGGTGAATTCTCTTCTTTCATCAGGACTGGCGGTTTTTACTGCCAGATCTGTATTTTCTTTGTTGCCAAAAAAGTATCCGGTGTTGGCTTCTGTAACAGTGCTAAGTTTGACTCGACCATCTTGCAGATAGTCACGGAGAATGGGATCAACTCTATTGGTTGGATCTGCCAGGTGTGCTTCGGTCAAAGATGACGATGGAATTCTTTGTTGGAAATTGCGTAAAAGCCCGGCATTAAAAGCCCGATCTCCTTTGAGACCTTCTCTAGTTGCTCTGGCTTCGGGTGAATTGCCCGCTACTGATTCAATTAGCAAGTCTCTATCACCGCTTTTGGCTCCCAGGCGCGCAAGATCAGTGCGTTCTTCTACCGTTGGTGGGCGGTTTTCTTTGGCAGCTGTGCGGTATGTGTCGATTGCTTTTAAGGTGTTTTCGGAGACACCGGCGCTACGAAATGCTTCTTCTACTGAGCCAGCGCCAGTCTTTTTTGTAAAGTCAGCTTGTGCTTTATCTATTTGCTCACTGTTAAGAGTGCGATAAAGCAAGCGCAGCTGTCCATCACGCTTTTGGGGGTCACGCTCAGCCAGCGAAGATTGCAAGAATGAGGCGTCGTCGGTTTCTTTGGGGCGGCTAGTAGCGCTTTTGCCATCATAGACTTCAAATGCTGGCAGGTGCTTGCCGGCGGACTCTGGGCTACTAGTCGGGACTTCGGGTTTAGCTAAGGTATCGGTCAGACCTGATTTCTGCTGGTCTTTGGTTGTGGCGTCACCGGCGTCTTGTACTTTAGGTGCTGGCGTGTTTCCCTCCAGGCTCAAGGATTCTCTTGCCTGGGTAGCCTGCGGTTGCACCTGCGGCTCATCTTTGACTGTAGATTCAGGGCGATCTGCCATAGTAAATAAAGAAAATTAGTAACTGCAGGACATTATTCCCTCAGCTACGTGAAAGTTACTGGATAGTCCCGAGCCGGGCTTTGTTTAAGCCTGTCTACAATTTCATGGCAAGCATCTGCTTTGCCATAAACAGTTCTTCGTTGGCGGCAATCACCCAAATTTGAACAGTGCTCTCGTTTGTGTGGATAGCGCGGTCCTGGGCTCTATCGCTTGCTTTTTGAGTGTTGAGGCTGTCGTCGATTTTGACACCCATGTAGTCGAGGTCCCGGCACAGTGCGGCTCTTACAGTTGCGCTGTGTTCGCCAATGCCGCCAGTAAAGACAATGGCATCGAGACCGCCCATTGAGGCAATCATTGCTCCTGCCTGGGTTTTTAACCTGTGCTGGTAGATGGCTAGAGCTTCTCTTGCTTGGCTATTGTCTTTAGCTGCCAGCTCTTCTACCTTTTGCATATCCGACTCACCTGCCAGTCCTTTTAGACCACAGCTAGAGTTGAGGTATTTTTCGGCGTCCTCTATGGATAGATTTTGTTTGCGCATCAAATAGAGTACGGCTCCCGGGTCGATAGCGCCGACACGAGTGCCCATGACTAGCCCATCTAGTGGCGTAAAGCCCATAGTGTTGTTGACACTTTTGCCATCAACAATAGCTGTCAGTGATGCCCCCGCGCCCAGGTGGCAGACAAGTACTTTTGTGTTTTCGGTATACTCACGGCTATTGCGCGGAGCGCGCCTTGTACTGCAAGCTTCTTGATTTGATGGGTCTTTTGATTGCGCCCGGTTAGCGCTAGTAAGCTCACACAAGCGCTCCACAATATACTGACAGTTTATGCCATGGAAGCCATAGCGTTCGATTTGTAGCTCTTTGCTGACTGCCCTGGGGAGTGCATAGAGGGCGGCTGCCTGCGGTATTGTGCGGTGAAATGCCGTATCAAAGCAGGCCGCTTGTGGTACCGCTGGCAGTGCTACCTGCATGGCTTCGATCGCTTGCATGCTGACTGGATTATGTAGTGGGGCAAACTCACTCAAAGCTTTAATTTGAGTGATTACTTCACTTGTGAGCATGCGGGGCTCGGTGTAAGCGCCGCCATGCACGATGCGGTGCACGATTAAATCGAGATCCCTATTTTTGTCCAGCAAGGTCTCTATTGCTTTGACGGTTACATCCTGTCTTTCGCCAGTCAGTGCAGACTCGGATGTTTGCACTCTGGCGTCGGCACCAGCTCCCCCGTCTGCCCCTTCTGCCCCGTCTATTGCATAGCGACTTATCGCTAACGAGTGGTTGCCTGTGCTTTTGATTTTGAGATGTAGTGTTGCTAGTTTTTTTAGCTCGCTACTGGCACTGTCGGCTCCAGCGCTTTTGCCACCCTCATAGAGGGCGGCTTTAACACTACTGGAGCCGCAGTTTAAGACCAGTATCTGCATATTACAGCTGCCACTGCCAGTTGGCGACCTCAGGCATGTCCTCACCATAGTGATGGATATACTCTTTGTGATCGACCAGTTTGTCTTGCATCAGCTGTTTGACGTGAGCTGCTTTGTCGGCTAGATGCGGCACTCTATCGATAACATCCATAACAAGATGGAAGCGATCGAGGTCATTCATCACAACCATGTCAAATGGTGTGGTTGTGGTGCCTTCTTCTTTGTAGCCGCGCACATGGAGATTGTTGTGGTTGGCGCGGCGATAAGTCAGTCGGTGAATCAGCCATGGATAGCCGTGATAGGCAAAAATAACTGGCTTGTTGCTGGTGAATAGCGAATCGAAATCTTTATCGTTGAGTCCATGGGGATGCTCGCCAGCTGGCTGTAAAGTCATCAGATTCACAACGTTGACTACGCGGATTTTTAGCTCTGGTATATGTTGGCGCAAAATGCTTACAGCCGCCAGTGTCTCCAGTGTTGGCACATCGCCAGCACAGGCCATGACCACATCGGGCTCACCACCCTGGTCATTGCTGGCAAAGCCCCAGATACCAGCTCCTTCGGAGACGTGACGGATTGCTGCTTCCATAGAGAGGTATTGCAGCGCTGGCTGCTTGCCTGCTACTACGACGTTGATGCAGTTGCGACTGCGCATGCAGTTGTCGCCGACCACTAGCAGTGTGTTGGCATCTGGCGGCAAAAATACACGGATAATGCTGGCACCTTTATTGACTACGTGGTCGATAAAGCCCGGGTCCTGGTGGCTAAAACCATTGTGGTCCTGGCGCCAGACATGGGAGGTGAGCAGATAGTTGAGCGAAGCAATGGGTCTGCGCCAGGCGATGTCTTCGCAGGTTTTAAGCCATTTGGCATGCTGGTTAAACATTGAGTCAATGATATGGATAAACGCTTCGTAGCAGCTAAACAAACCATGACGTCCAGTGAGTAGATAGCCTTCTAAAAAGCCCTGGCAGAGATGCTCGCTCAATACCTCTACGACCCGTCCGTCTCTAGCTAGGTGATCATCAGTGGGCAATATCTTGTCCATAAAGACACGATTCGTCACTTCAAAGACTTCATCAAGACGGTTACTGGCAGTCTCATCTGGACCAAAGACACGGAAGTTTTTGGCTTTACCGTTCAGGGCAAAAACATCTTTGAGATAACGTCCAAGGATACGAGTGGCTTCGCCCGTGGTGGCGCCTGGCTTGTCAAACTTGAGGGCATAGTCTCTAAAATTTGGCAAGATCAGATCTTTGAGCAATATACCGCCATTGGCATGGGGATTAGCTCCCATGCGGCGCTCACCTCTGGGGGCAAGGGCGGCCAGTTCTTCGATGAGCTTGCCATCCTGGTCAAATAGTTCTTCGGCATGGTAGCTCTTGAGCCATTCTTCCAGCTGCAGCCGGTGTTTTTCGTTTTTGCGGGTGTTAGCCAGAGGCACCTGGTGTGAGCGGAAGTTGTCTTCAGTAGGCAAGCCATCCACTTCTTTAGGACCGGTCCAGCCTTTAGGCGAGCGCAATACAATCATTGGCCAGGTGGGGCGCTCTACTGTACTTGCGTCTTTTTGTTGGCGCGCTTTTGTCTGTATCGCTTTGATCTCGGCAATGACTTGCTCCAGAGTCTGTGCCATCTTCTGGTGCATGGCCTCAGGCTCGTGACCCTCGACAAAGTAAGGCTTGTAGCCATAGCCTTCCATTAAGCTAACCAGCTCACTCTCTGGTACACGAGCCAGGATAGCGGGATTGGCAATTTTGTAGCCGTTGAGGTGCAGTATCGGTAGCACTGCTCCATCTCTAGCTGGATTAAGGAATTTATTAGAGTGCCAGCTAGCTGCAAGCGGTCCAGTCTCAGCCTCGCCGTCGCCTACAACACAAAGAGCCAGCAAGTCTGGATTATCAAAAACGGCGCCATAGGCGTGCAACAGGCAGTATCCTAGCTCACCACCCTCGTGGATGGATCCTGGTGTCTCAGGGGCGACGTGTGACGGGATGCCGCCGGGGAAGCTGAATTGCTTAAAGAGTTTGCGCATGCCATTGGTGTCTTGTGAAATGGCTGGATAAAACTCGGAATAAGTACCTTCAAGGTAGGTGTTAGCGACTAGTGCTGGTCCGCCGTGACCTGGTCCTGTAATAAAAATGGTGTTGAGGTCGTATTTGTTGATCACGCGATTGGCGTGAGCATAAATAAAGTTGAGACCGGGTGTTGTGCCCCAGTGACCTAAAAGCCTCGGTTTGACGTGCTCCGCCTCTAGCGGGACCTTGAGTAAGGGATTGTCAAGGAGGTAAATCTGTCCCACTGATAGATAGTTGGCCGCTCGCCAGTAAGCATTGATTTTGTTCAGTTGGTCACTGCTAAGCGGCGCATCAGTTTGAGTGTTTGTTTTGTGGTCGGGTGCTTGTATCTTGCTCATCTCATACCTATTAAAATCACGCTGGCGGGCCTATTTTACGCCCTTTGCATGATTAAGTCGGCAGACTTGCTTGAGATGCTAAGGTTTCCAAAGATGAGTAAAGACAAGCAAAAATTAAGTATGGCAATAATGTCCTAGCTTTTGACGTGCCACTATTTATGGTGGCGTCATCTCAACTCTTGTGGAGTGCGTCAAATTTTTGCACTTTAAGGGCTTGCTGCTGATTGTTCAAATTGGCTGATTGTGCGATTTTGCTCATTTTGAGGTCAGCTAAATGTGCTCGGGTTAATAACCACTTATATTGTGTGCCCTTTAGTAAGGATTGCCAGTAATACTGGCTTTTAGTCTTCTAAGTTATGTCACTTAAACTCGGCAATTGCTCCGTAATTATGTTAAATGCATTAAAATTGTGACGGTGACCTATGATGATTGACCTATGAAGTATCAAACTTTTATCGATCTGGCTAAGCACAGCACACTTGTCGTGCTTATGGCGTGTGCCACAATCTCCCTATCTGGTTGTGACAAGCCCGAGTCTCATGGCGCTGAAATGCCCCATGCTATGCCAGTTGTCGTCGCTCCTCTGACCAGTGCCATGGTCAAAGATGCCGAGACTTTTGTGGGTACACTCAAGGCACGTAAGACTGTGGTGATAAGGCCACGCGTCGAAGGTTATATCACTGCTATCAATGTTGTCTCTGGTGAGAGTGTTGGCAAAGGCGCAGCACTTGTAGAGATAGACACAGCTAAGCAAAAAGAAGCCCTGGCAAGCAGGCTGGCTACTCGTGAGTCGATGGTGGACGAAAAACTATCAGCTGACGAAAATTTGCATGCCCTTTTGGCTAATCGTCAGGCTAAAGTTGCCACGCTCAACTATCAACAGAGTCAATACCAGCGCTATAAGGGACTTAAGGCCGAGGGTGCTGTCTCGCAAGAAAGCGTGGACCAGTATTTTACTCAGCTCAAGTCAGCCGAAGCTGAGCTGGCTGCAATCGATGCTCAAATACGCGGTCAGGAGTCGATGATCAATCGCTCCGCCAAAATGCTTAAAGAGAGTAACTCTCAAGCCAATCAAGAGCGTGTACAGCTGGCCTATCACACAGTGGGAGCACCGTTTGCTGGAGTGATTGGTGATGTGCCTGTAAGAGTGGGCCAGTATGTCGAGACAAGCACAGAGCTGACTACTCTTGATCAAAGCCGCCCTCTAGAGGTTTATGTAAACGTCCCTGCTGAGCTAAGTACAAAACTCAAGCTTGGTTTGCCCATTGAGCTACTTGATGGCCATGACAAAAAGATTGGCGAGTGTCCAATTACCTTTGTCTCGCCCGAAGTCGGCGGCGAAAGCCAGACTGTCCTGGTCAAAGGTCTGTATGACAATATGGATAGTAAGCTGCGCTCCAATCAGCAAGTAACTTGTCGTGTCGTCTGGCAAAAGCGTCAGCGCATGCTCGTGCCCACCAACAGTGTCGTCCACATCAGTGGGCAGGACTTTGTTTTTGTCACTAGACCCAGCGGTGGTGGCTTTATTGCTAAGCAGCTGCCGGTCACGCTCGGCGATATCCATCAAAATGGCTATGTCGTACTTGATGGTATGAAGTCTGATGAAAAAGTCGTTGTCTCTGATGTGCAAAGACTTTATGAGGGGCTAGCCATAGCGCCCACAGACAAAGTCGCAACCAATTCGGCTAAAGCCACACAAGGAAACCCCTAGTTTATGTTTGCAATGGTGGATTTTTTCATTCGCCGGCCAATTTTTGCCACGGTGATTGCTCTCATCATCATCCTGGCTGGAGCAGTCAGTATCCCGACTTTGCCCCTGGCAGAGTATCCAGAGATTTCACCACCTAAAGTAAGCGTTACCTCGACCTATACCGGAGCTAGCTCTCAGGTGGTGGAGTCGGCTGTGACCACGCCGCTGGAGCAACAAATTAACGGTGCTCAAAACATCAAGTACATCACCTCCACCAGCGGCAACGATGGCACCTCCACCATCAACGTCACTTTTGATCTGGAGCGTGATATCGACCTGGCTGCTGTCGACATCCAAAACCGCATCTCGGCGGCTCAGGGACGTTTGCCAGAAGAAGTCAAACGCACCGGTGTCACAGTCAACAAAGTCTCTAATTCATTTGTTTTGGCTATTGGTATCCTCACTCCCGATAACCGCTATTCCAGTCAATTTCTCTCTAACTATGCCGATATCTACATTAGAGACGCCCTCAAACGTGTCAAAGGTGTGGGTGATGTGCGCATCTTTGGTGAGCGCAAATACTCCATGCGAGTCTGGCTCGACCCGCACAAATTGGCTAACAAAGGTATAACGGCTCAAGAAGTCGTCACCGCCATCAATGATCAAAATATTCAGGTGGCAGCTGGTCAAATCGGTCAAGCACCGCTTGATCAAAATCAAATGTTTCAGATGAGTGTGCGCGCTGTCGGTCGTCTCAAAAAAGCCAGCGAATTTGAAAACATCATCATCCGCTCTGGCAAAGACGGACAGCTGGTGCGCATCAAAGACGTCGGGCGCGCTGAGCTGGGTGCCGAAGACTATCAAAACGTAGTACGCTTCCGCGGCAAGGACGCAGTTGGTATTGGTGTATTTCAAAGACCCGGCTCTAATGCTCTAGAAATCGCCACCGGCGTGCGTGCCGAAATGGAGCGTCTCGCTAAGAGATTTCCGCCTGGTATGACTCACGAATTTGCCTTTGATACAACGCGCTCAGTCAAAGAATCAATCAAAGAAGTAATCATTACACTGCTGCAGGCCATTGGGCTTGTGGTTTTGGTTATCTTCCTTTTCTTGCAGAGCTTCCGCTCGACACTCATCCCTGTCATCACTATTCCAGTCTCTTTGATTGGTACTTTTGCTGTGATGAAAGTATTGGGATTTAGTATCAATACACTCTCTTTGTTTGGCATTACACTCGCTACCGGTCTTGTGGTGGACGACGCCATTGTGGTTATTGAAAACATCACTCGTTTGATGCATGAGCGAGGTATCAATGCCCGAGAGGCTTCTTCTCTGGCCATGCGCGAGGTAACAGGCGCTGTCATTGCCATATCGCTTGTACTTGGCGCTGTGTTTATTCCGGTGGCGTTCTTCCCGGGTACTACCGGTCAGCTCTACAAGCAGTTTGCTCTGACCATTGCCATATCTGTTGCTATTTCTACTCTTAACGCCCTCACACTGACACCGGCTCTCAGTGCGCTCTGGCTCAAAAAAGGTAATCTTGAGGGCTCCAAATTATTTGCACCAGTCAACTGGCTAATTAGTCTGGCGCGCAGTCTCTATACAGGCTCTCTGGGTCTGGTACTCAAAGTCAAGGCCCTGGTGTTGATAGGGTTTGTCGCTTTATTAGGTTGTACTTACTGGCTTACCAAAGCTGTCCCCACCGCCTTTATCCCTGATGAAGACGTGGGCTACATGATTATTATTGTGCAGGCACCCGAGGGTGTGTCGATTAACTACACAGTCAATGTCCTCAAAAAAATCGAAAAAGAACTAGAAAAATGTCCTGAGATAGTCTCATCATTTGGTGTGGGTGGCTTTAGCTTTACAGGCACAAACCCTAACAATGCTATTGTGTTTAGCTCGCTCAAAGACTGGCATGAGCGCCACGGCGAAGAGCATTCATTGCGCGGTGTAATCAACAGGCTGCGTGGTCCCTTATCGACTATTACCGAAGCAACGATTATTCCCTTTAACCCGCCTGCTATCCAGGGGCTTGGTAACTTTGGCGGCTTCGTTTTTGAGCTGCAAGATATGTTTGGCACTGATATAGGCGCGCTCGCCGATGTTACCAAGCAAGTGATGATGCAGGCTGGTGGCGAGAAGCAATTGACTGGTGTGTTCTCGCCTTTTACAGCTAATAGCCCGCAGCTCATTACGGAGATCATGCGAGACAAAGCGCGTGCGCTCAAAGTGCTCGTCGCCGATATCTTTGGCACCATGGAGATAATGCTGGGCTCGCGTTATGTCAATGACTTTGACCTGGGCAACCGCATCTACCGTGTTTATGTGCAGGCTGATCAGCTATTTCGCTCTAATCCCAGAGATATCGATGGGCTCTATGTGCGCTCTCAGACTGGTGAGATGATTAGTCTTGCCAATCTAGTCAAAGTAGAGCGCACAACTGCACCGCAGACTATCTCGCACTACAACTTGTTTAGATCGGCAGAGGTTAACGGATCCGCTGCTCCTGGTATATCCAGCGGTCAGGCTATTACCGCGATGGAGAGTCTTGCTAAGCGTGTCCTGCCTCAGGGGATGAGCTACGAATGGTCAGGCATCTCGCTAGAAGAAAAAGAAAGCGGACCGCAGACTTTTATCCTTTTTGCTCTCGGTATCGTCGTGGTCTTTTTGGTACTGGCAGCGCAGTATGAGAGCTTTGTCGATCCAGTTATTATCCTTTTGTCAGTGCCTCTGGCTATGCTCGGTGCGCTGTTATCGCAGTGGCTCAGACATCTCGATAATGATGTGTTTTGTCAAATCGGGCTAGTTATGTTGGTGGGGCTGGCTAGTAAAAACGCTATTTTGATTGTGGAATTTGCTAATCATTTGCGCGCCCAGGGTAAGTCTGTAGAAGACGCTGTGCGTGAGGCTTGTGCCATAAGATTTAGACCAATCTTGATGACATCGCTGGCTTTTGTGTTTGGTATTTTGCCTCTAGTGTTTGCCACCGGAGCTGGTGCTCACAGCCGTCAGTCTCTGGGTACTGCTGTATGCGGTGGTATGGTGCTGTCTACTGTGTTGAGTCTTTATATCGTGCCTGTAATTTATGTTGTGGTCAAGAGACTGGCTGGCGGTAGAGTCAAGCCCCATGGCGAGGAGCATGAGCTTGACCCGGCTGGTCATGATGGCGCTCCTGGCGCTACTGAGACCGGTGAAGTGGTAGCTGTGTCTGACTCAGGTGTAGCAGAGAAGTAAGAGAGGCTGTTCAAAAAGCCTAGTCGACCCTCCCGGGACGGCATGAGAAAACCTGGATCGGAAAAACATCTGATAGTGGCGGTTGCTGCCTAAGGGGGCGCTTCTTACCTCAGCTAGTCGAAAAACTTGCTGTCTTCGTTTAAGAGCGGATTCTTTTCGCTCTCAAAGTATTCGTTTGCCACCATTTCAATTGCAGCCGTAAATGAATCGGCTAGTAGAATTGGTTTTAAGCTGTCTTCGGTATATCGAAATACTGGTGGATCGGGGTTTCCGTCCTCTGTGTGGAAGAACCAAAACTGGCATCCATATCGGGCGATAAAAACA
>Ga0075163_10000098_pt1 | contig 97724 bp, 83 predicted proteins | sample JI1023141ADNA_FD_71478 | JGI IMG/M metagenome (GOLD analysis project Ga0075163, IMG submission 71478) | Wastewater effluent complex algal communities from Wisconsin, to seasonally profile nutrient transformation and Carbon sequestration -... | ecosystem: Engineered > WWTP > Effluent > Algae... | reverse complement strand
CGTCGAGCACATCCTGCGGCAGTTCGACGTGATGAGCGGCATGACCCGCGAGGTGCTGGCGTTCGCGCGCGGCGATCGCGACCTGATGGTGCGCCGGGTCTACATGCACAAGTTCATCGACGAGGCGGTCGCGCAGCTGCGCCAGGCGTTCGCCGGGCGGCCGATCGCGATCGAGGTGGACCTCGGCTACGACGGCGTCACCCACTTCGACGAGACCAAGATGCTGCGGGTGCTGCACAACCTGGCCCGCAACAGCGCGGACGCGATGGAGGACGGCGGCCACGTCTGGGTGCGGACGCGCCTCGAGGGCGACCGCCTGGTGATCGAGACCGCCGACGACGGGCCGGGCATCCCGCCGGCGCTGCGCGGGCGGCTGTTCGAGCTGTTCGCGTCGGGCAAGAAGGGCGGCACCGGCCTGGGCCTGGCGATCGTCAAGAAGATCGTCGACGACCACGGCGGCACGATCAGCTGCGACACCGGCCCGGGCGGGACCACGTTCACGATCAAGCTGCCGCACCGCGGCTCGCGCACCGGCGACTTCCCGCCGATGCGGTGACCATGGCCGGCGCGATCGTGACGGTGACCGGCGTGACGCGGCGGTTCGGCGCGCGCACCGCGCTGGCCGACGTCAGCTTCACCGTGGCCGCGGGCGAGCTGTGCGGCCTGGTCGGCGGCAACGGCGCCGGCAAGACCACGCTGTTGCGGGTGATGGCCGGCTTCCTCGACGCCGATCGCGGGCGGGTCGAGCTCGCCGGGTGCGACGTCGCCACCGCGCCGCAGCGAGCGGCGGCCCGGCGCGGCTACCTGGTCGAGGGCGCGCCGCTGCCGCCCGAGCTCGGCGTCGGCGCCTACCTGCGGGCGCGGGCCCGGCTGCGCGGCGCCGCCCTCGATCTGCCGGCGGCGCTGGCCGAGGTCGGGCTCGCCGGGCGCGCCGGCGACGCGCTCGGCACGCTGTCCAAGGGGCAGCGCCAGCGGGTGGCGTGGGTCGAGGCCAACCTCGGCGCGCCGCCGGTGCTCTTGCTCGACGAGCCGGCCGCCGGCCTCGACGAGGAGGAGCGGGCCGCGGTGCGCGATCGGCTGGCGGCGGGGCGCGGCGCGCGCACGGTGGTGTGGGCCAGCCACGAGCTGGCCGACGTCGAGGCGGTCGCCGATCGGATCGTCGTCATGGTCGGCGGCGCGGTGGCGGCGGCCGGGCCGCTCGCCGCGCTGCGCGCCGCGGCCGGCGTCGACGCCGGGGCCGGGCTGCGCGCGGTGGTGGCCGCGCTGGGGGCGCGCGCGTGACGGCGGCGCGCGTGCCGGCGGCGCGGCAGGTGCTGACGGTCGCGCGGATGCAGCTCGGCGCCGCGCTGCGCTCGCCGGTGGCGTGGATGCTGGCCGCGGGCTTCCTGGTGCTCGAGGGCGTGTCGTTCGCGTCGCTGGTCGCGGTGCTGGCCGACCCGGCGCGCCCGGCGCCGCTGGGCGCGGTGCTCGAGGGCCACTTCGGCGGGACGCTCTTGGCGTGGGCGATCCAGCTCACGGTGCTGGCGGCGATCGCCGCGCGCGCGGCCGACGATCGCCGCACCGGGCAGTGGGAGGTGCTGGTGGCGGCGCCGATCCGCGAGGGCACGGCGATGGTCGGCGTGTGGCTCGGCGCGGTCGCGCTGTACGCGATCCTGTGGCTGCCGACGGTGGCCTACCTCGCGATCGTGATCGTCGCGTCGCCCGGCGACGCCCACGTCGATCCCGGGCCGGTGCTGGCCGGGTACGCCGGCCAGCTGGTGATCGGCGCGGCGGCGCTGGCGCTGGCGCTGGCCGCGGGGGCGCCGGCGCGGCAGCCGATGGTGGCGACGGTGGCCGGGTTCGCGGCGCTCTTGGCGTGGCTGGTGATCGGCGAGCTGCCGGCGCTGGTGCCGTCGCTGGTCCGCGATCACGCCGCGCTCAGCCAGGCGCTCGCGCGGTTCGCGCCGCGGCCGATCGCGATCGGCTTCGCGCGCGGCGCCGTCGACCCGGCGGTGCTGGCGTGGCTGGGCGGCGCGACCGCCGGCGGGCTGGCGCTCGCCACCGCGCTGGTCGGCGTCGGGCGGCGGCGGCGCGGGCCGCTGGTGCTCGCGGCCTACCGCGGCGCGCTCGCGGTGATCGCCGCCGGGCTGATCGCGACGTTGATCGCGCGCCACGCCGAGCCGTGGGACGTCAGCGCGCGCGGCCGCAACCACCTGGCGGCGCCGACGGTGGCGGTGCTGGTCGGGCTGCCAGAGTCGGTCACCGCGACGGTGGTGCGGCCCGGCATCGCGACCCTCGATCCGCTCTACGACGAGGTCGATCGCGTGCTGGCGATGATGACCGCCAAGCAGCCGCGGCTGCGCGTGACCCGCTGGGATCCGGCGCGCGATCCGATCGCGGCGCCCACCGCGGCGGCGGCGGCGGCGCTCGACGAGCGCGAGCTGGTGCGCGGCGGCGCGGTGATCCTGGCCCGCGGCGCGCGGCTGCGCGCGGTCGCGCTGCTCGATCTGGTGGCGGTCGGGCGCGACGCGATCGCCGCGCCGACCTTCACGACGGTGGCGATCGAGCAGGCGCTCGCCCGCGCGCTGGCCGAGCTGGCCGACGACACGCCGCGCACGGTGTGCACGACGCGCGGCCACGGCGAGGCGGCGCCGTGGCCGGCGGTGTTCGCGCGGCTGGCCGACGACGCCATCGCGACCGAGCCGATCGACGGCACCGCCGAGGTGCCCGCGCGCTGCGCGGTGGTCGCGGTGCTGGCGGCGCGCACGCCGCTGGCGGCCGACGATCAGCGCGGCCTGGCGGCGTACCTGGACCGGGGTGGCCGGCTGCTGGTCGCGGTGAGCGGCGCCGGCGACCCGACCAGCGGCGTCGACGTCGTGCTGGCGCGCTGGGGCGTCGGCGTCGGCGCCGGCTGGATCGACGATCCCGACGGCGCGATCGATCTGCCGCGCGGCGTTCGGGTCATCGAGGGCTACGCCGACCACCCGATCGTCCGCGGCTTCCAGGGGCGGCGCCCGACGGTGTGGCAGGGCGCGCGGCCGCTGCGCGTGGCCGCGCCGGCGGCGGTGGTGGTGGCGACCTCGGCGCGCGGGCGCGCGGTCGACGGCGATCGCCCGCTCGCGGACCCGGCGCCGCAGGCGCTGATGGCGGTCGCGACCCGCGGCGAGGCCCGCGTCGTCGTGATGAGCGGCGCCGAGGGCGTGGCGATCGATCCGGCGGTGCGCGGCCACGGCACCGATCTGCTCGCGGCGCGCGCGCTGGCCTGGCTGGCCGGCCGGACGCCCGACGTCGCCGTCCCCGACAAGCCCGGCGATCAGGTGCGGCTGGTGCTGACCGCCGGCGAACGCCGCGCGGTGGCCGGCGCCGCGGTGGTCGGGCTGCCGCTGGTGGTGGTGGCGATCCTCGCGCTGTGGGCGCGCCGGCGGCGCACGTGAGCCGCGCGGCGTGGTCGACGCTGGTGGCGACCGCCGCGGTGGCGGTGCTGGCGGCGCTGGTGGCGCTGACCGGCAGCGGGCCGCCGCCGGTGACGCGCACCGCGCTGGTGCCGGGGCTGGCGATCGGCGCGGTCGCGCAGCTCGAGCTGCGGCGCGGCGATCGCGGCGTGACGATCGACGTCGCGCGCGGCCGGGTGATCGCGCCGACCGCGGGCGCGGCGGACGGCGCGGCGGTCACCGATCTGCTGTCGGCGCTGGCGGCGGCGCGCCTCGATCGGCGCGGCGGCCCGGCGATCGCGCGACCGCGCGCGACGATCGTCCTCGACGTCGGTCGGCCGCGGACGATCGTGCTCGGCGACGCGGTCGCCGCGACCGGCCAGGCCTGGGTCGCGGTCGACGGCGAGGTCGCGCTGGTGCCGGGCTGGGTCGGCCGCGCGCTCGATCGCGACCCCGACGAGCTGCGCCAGCGGCGGCTGGTGGCGCCCGGCGCCGAGCCGGTCGCGCTGACGGTCCACGTCGACGCCCTCGACCTGGTGCTCACCGGCCCGGCCCTGGTGCGCCGCGACGGCGGTGGCCGCGCGACGCGGCTCGATCTCGCGGTGCGCCGCGCGCTGTGGGACGCGGTGGCGGCGCTGCGCCTCGAGACGTTCGACCCGCCGGTCGATCCGGCGGCGGCGCCGGTCGGCGCGCTCGAGGTCCGCGTCGGGACGCGCGCGCTCGAGCTGCGCTGGTTCGCGCCGTGCGCGACGGCCGGGCTGGTGCAGGTCGCCACGACGATCGGCGACGGCTGTGTCGCGGCGGCGGCGCTCGACGCGCTGGTCGCGGCGGCCCGGATCGCCGCCACCGACGCCGGCATCGCCGCGACGCCGCTGGTCACGGCCGCGCCGGTGGTCGCGCTCGCGCTGGCCGACGCGCAGGTGCAGCAGGACGGCGGCGGCTGGACGATCGCGACCGACGCCGGGCGCTGGGACGCCGAGCCGGCGCAGGTGCAGGCGCTCGTGGACGCCCTCGCCGCGCCGGCGACGCGTCGGCCGCGGCCGCCCGCCGTCGGCGGCCAGACCTGGACCGTCATCGACGCCAGCGGCGAGCGCCAGGCGTGGACCGTGCGCGTCGACGCCGCCGCGGTGACGATCGTCCGCGACGCCGAGCCGGTCGAGCTGGCGCTGGCGCCGGCCGCGGCGGCGGTGGTCCGCGCCGGCGTGCTCGGGCTGCGCGGCCGTCAGCCGCTGCGCCTCGATCCGGCGCAGGTGGCGCGGGTGCGCGCGACCGGGCAGACGCCGGCGACGGTGGTGCGCGGCGCGGTGCTCGGCGAGTGGGCGGTCGAGGCGCCGCGCGCCGCCGCGGCCACCGCCGCCGCCGCCGCGCTGCCGGCCGCGCTGGCCGGGCTGCAGGTCGATCGCTGGGCCGCGCCGGTCGCGCTCGGCCGCGTCCGGCGCACCTTGATCGTCGAGCGCGACGTCGACGCGCCGATCACGATCGCGATCGGCGCCGCCGACGCGACCGGCTGCTGGATCGCCGTCGACGCCGCCGCCGCCGGCCACGCGTCGGCCGCCGCCTGCGCCGCGCTGCTGGCGCCGCTGGCCGCCCGCTAGCCGAGCGGGCCCGCGCGGCCTCAATAACGCAGCGCGACCGAGAAGTGGAAGCGGCCGCGCGGGTCGTCGCCGAGCTGCGGCGCGATCGGCACCGCGTACTCGCCGCTGAACGCGCCGATCGGCAGCAGCACCCGCAGCGCCATGCCCGCGGCCGGGCGCACGTCGCCGAGCTGCACCGAGCCGAGCGTGTTGGTCACCAGGCCGGCGTCGGTGAACAGCGCCGAGGCCACCGGGAACCCGGCCAGCTTCCACAGCGTCACCTGCAGGTCGATCGTCGACAGCGCGCGGATGTTGCCGCCGGCCGGCAGCACGCGCACCTGCGTGGTCTGGCCCAGCGGCGGCACCGGCTCGGTGATGATCTCGGTGGCCAGGCGATCCTCGTCGAAGCCGCGCACCGTGACGTCGCCGCCGGCGAAGAACCGCTCGACCTCGGGCAAGAGCACCGCGCCGCCCAGCGGCACGCCGTGATCGTAGCGGCCGTCGAGGCGCAGCTGCACCCGGCCGCGGGTGAAGAACACCTGGCCCAGCCCCGACAGCTTGAGGAACGTGTCCTGGCCGAGCAGCCACGGGCTGGCGTACGACACGCCGGCCTCGGCGCGGAAGCCGTGGTCGGGCGCCAGCGGGTTGAGGTTGCCCTGGGCGTCGCGCCGCTGGTCCCAGGTCAAGCGCACGCCCAGCGTGCCGGTCCGGGTGCGGATCGGGTTGGTGGTCAGATCGCCAGCCGGGCCGGCCGGGCGGATCAGCTCCTCGTCGCGCGACAACAGCCGCACGTCGTAGCGCAGCGCCACCCCGATCAGGCGGGCCTGGTGGCGCTCGTCGGCCTCGCGCTGCCAGGTGCGGATCGCCGACAGCGTGCCGCCGTACGTGAACAGGTCGCCGAACCGCTCGGTGATCTGGTTGCGCACGTAGCCGGTGAGCTCGGTGTCGAACTGGCCGCGGACGATGTTGCGCGCCAGCCAGTGCGGCAGCCGCAGCGTGGCCTCGGCCGCCTGGTACTCGGTGCCGGCGGTGAGGTTGGTCTCGACCCGGATGCCCAGGCCGCCCAGGTTGGGCAACGACGGCTTGGCGCGCACGAACCAGCCGTTCTCCAGCGAGCCGCCGCCCTCGAGATCGAGCTGCGCCGAGACGTCCTTGCGCTCCTCGACCCGCACCAGCACGTCGACCTGATCCTGGCGATCGTCGTCGAACCCGAGCAGCTGGATCGACACCGACGAGAACAGGTTGGTCGCGCGCAGCCGCGCCGGGCCGCCGCGGTACAGGTCGCCGGTCAAGAGCTGGCCCTGATCGAAGCCGAGCTCGTCGCGGATGATCCAGTCGCGGGTGCGGAAGTTGCCGCGCACCAGCACCCGGCCGATGCGCAGCTCCTGGCGCTCCTCGACGTTGATCGTCACCAGCGCGGCCTGGCCGTCGGCCGACAGGATCGGCTCGGGGATCGTGACCTTGGCTCGCGGCCGGCCGACGTTCCAGTACCAGTCCTCGAGCCGCTTGCCGGCCGCGTCGATGGTGTCGCGCACGTAGGGGTCGCCGACCTTGAAGCCGAGCCGGGTGCGCACCTGGCGCTCGTCGGCCGCGGTGCCGCCGCCGGTGGCCGCGCCCTCGAAGACGACGTTGATCTGCGAGATCGTCGTGCGCGGCCCCTCCTCGATCGCGAACCGCACCCGCAGGTCGCCCTCGGCGCGCCCGACCGCGCGCTCGGCGGCGGCCAGCGCCGCGGCGCCCCAGCCACCGGCGGTCGGCGCGACCGCCACCGCGACCTTGGCCCGCAGGTAGCCGCGCCGGTGGTACAGCCGCTCGAGCGCGGCGACGTCGGCGGCGAGCTGCTCGGCGGTCGGCGCCGAGGTGCCGCCGAACAGCGAGAACGACGCCGGCTTGGTGCCGATCGCGCCGGCCAGCTCGCCAGCCGACAGGCTGCACGGCTGCGCGCCCAGCGCGCCGCGGCACACCATGTCGACCCCGCCGACCGCGCGGGCACGGCCGGGCTCGATGCGGAACACGACGCGGTCGAAGGCGCGGAACCGCACCCGCTCGTAGCTGACCATCACGTCGAAGTAGCCGCGCGCCTGGTAGTAGCGCTCGATGGCCCGCGCCGACGCCGCGACCTCGAAGTCGTCGACGGTGGTCGCGGCGGCAAAGGTCAGGGCCGCGGTCAGCTCCTCGTCCGGGACCCGATCGGGGTCGTTGCCCTCGAAGACCACGTCGAGCTTGCGCCGCTCGTCGACCTTCACGGTGAGCGTGACGGTCTTGGTCTTGCGGTCGAACGACGTCAGCGGATCGAAGTCGCTGGCGACCCGCACCGCCGGGAAGCCGCGGCGCTGGAACATCCGGGTGATCTGCTCGAGGTCGGCCTGCAGCTGGGCCCGGGTGAAGCGGCCGGGGCAGGTCGGCGGCAGCGCGAAGCGCAGGCACACCCGACGGTGATCGAACACCGCCTGCAGGTCGTCGGTCGGGACCGCGAGCGCGCCGCCGGCCTGCGAGGTGTTCTCGACCGCGACCCGGCCGATGCGGTACGCCGCGCCGAGGTTGGCGTTGACCGCGACGGTCGCGCCGTACGCGCCGCGGCGGGCGATCGCGATCGTGACCCCGGCCTCGAAGTAGCCCTCGTCGCGCAGGTAGGTGCGGATCCGCTGGGCCTCCTCGTCGAGCAGGCGCTGGCGCACGCCGTCGTCGTAGGGGATCGACGCGCCCGGGCGCAGCCGCAGCCGCCGCCGGATCTCGTCGTCGAGGAACACCCCGCGATCGGAGATCGACACGTCGACCCAGCGCACCACCAGGATCGGCGTGACCTCGAGCGTGGCCTTCCACCCACCGGCGGCCAGCCGGGTCTTGCGCACCGCGAGCAGGCGGTACCCGATCGCCTCGCACACCTCGCGCAGCTCGCGCTCGGCGTCGTCGGTGAGCGTCTGGCGCTTGCGCACCTCGGGCTCGAGCACCGCGCGCACCGCGTCGGCCTTGTCGATGAACGTGCCGGTGACCTCCCACTCGGTCCACTGCACCGGCGGCGCCGCGGCGGGCGCGGGCGGCGGCGCCAGCGGCGCGGGGGCGGTGCCTGGCGTGGCGGTCGGTTGCGCGGCGGTCGGCGTCGGCTGCGCGGTGGTTGGCGTCGGCTGCGCGGTGGTCGGCGCGGCCACCGGCTGCGCGCCGGCCCGGCCCGGCGCGGCCAGCGCGAGCGCCACCACCGCGGCGCGCCACCGCATCACCGCCACGGCGACCGCCAGGAGGTGCGCAGCACCAGCTTCGCCTCGAAGTCGCTGATGTCGCGCTCGCCGGCGTCGTCGTAGTTCTTCGACAGGTACGAGGCCTCGGCCGAGGTCTGGCTGAGCAGCCGGTACTCGAGCCGGGCGTTGACGGTCGAGCCGCGGGTGGTGCGCTCGAGGTCGCCGACGAAGCGCCCGTTCTCGAACACCCGGGCCTCGCCGTGGAAGCCGAACGAGCCGAGGTTGAACTCGATGCGCGCGACGTCGAGGCCCGACAGATCGCGCAGCGTGTCGGCCACCGCCCGGGTCAGGAGGTCGCCGGCGGCCTGGCGGAACAGCTCGTCGGTGTAGCCCTGGCTGGTGTCGGTCGACGGGTTGATCCGCGTCGGGTCGGTGCCGATCGCCGCCTGGCCGAGGTTGCGGCGGAACTCGTCGGGCGTGCGGCCCGAGATGATCAGCGTCAGCGTCTGCGCCTTGTTCAAGCCCGACGCGGTGTACAGGTCGAAGTGCGGCTGGGCCAGCGACTTCTCGAGCCGCAGGATGATCAGGTGATCGGTGCCGGTCGGATCGCGGTAGTCGGCCTCGCTGGTGATGTCGAGGGTCGGGGTCTGGCCCAGCGCCAGCATCTTCTCGAACTGGATCGCGCCGGTGGTGCGGGTGAAGCGCGCCCGCAGGCCGGGGATCTTGAAGGTGCCGCGCTGCACCAGGATCGTGCCGTCGAGGCGCGGATCGCGCGGCGTGCCGGTCAGCGCCAGCCCGCCCTCCATGTCGATCGACGCGATGTTGTTGGCCACCGAGAACCGGCGCGCGTCGACCGCCAGATCGAGCTTGGCGTTGGCCAGGATCGGCGACGACTCCCAGAACGGCGGCGACGACGGGCCGCCGGACGCGGCCGGCCGCAGCACCTCGCCGAGGTTGAAGTCGACCAGGTAGCGACCGCTGACCAGCTCGACCTTGCCGGCGACCTCGAGGGCGCCGCCGTCGAGCACCACCCGCAGGCCGTCGACGTTGACGATCAGGTCGAGCTTGCGCGGCACCCGGTACGGGTAGGCCTCGAGCGAGCCGGTCAGGTCGGCCGCGCTGCGCGTCACGTCGAAGTCGACCAGGTCGAGGGTGCCGTGGATGTTGCGCAGCCGACCCTCGCCGTCGATCGAGCCGCCGACCGCGTCGACGTCGACCACCAGCTTGCCGGGGTCGTCGACGTCGGTGGTGACCGCGACCGTGCCCTCGGACAGCGCGATCTCGCGGCGCAGGCTGCGCGCCAGGATCGTCAGCGGCCGGGTCGGATCGAAGGTCACGGTGCCGTCGATCTGCGGGCGTCGGCCCTTGCCGAACAGCCGCAGGTTGACGTCCGACGCGCCGCTGGCCGACGCGATCTCGCCGGGCGCGCCCAGCACCAGCATCTCGCCGCCGAGCGTGCCGGCGATGATCACGCTCCACTCGGCGGGCGCGGCGCGATCGAGGACGACGCCGCCCGACACCGACAGCGACGCGCGATCGACCGAGAAGCCGTCGTCGACCTCGAGCGACAGCCCGGTGAACGACAGCGAGCGGCGCCCCGGCCCGGCGCTGGCGCCGGTCGCGTCGTCGATCTCGATCTTGCCGGCCGGGATGCGCAGCCACGCCTCCTGCCGGGCCGGGCGCACGCCGACGTCGACGAGATCGAGCGTGGCCTTGAGCCGCGGCGCGCGCGGCTGGCCGGTGACGCGCACGGTGAGCTCGGCCTGGCCGCGGGCGTCGTCGAGGAGGCGCCCGGCCAGCGGCAGCGCCCGGGCGATGTCGAGCGTGCCGTGGGCCGACAGGTCGAGCCGGGTCGCGCCGACCGTCCCGATCACCGCGACCGCGCCGAGCTCGGTGGTCAGCGTGGCCGGCTGCGCCAGGTGCAGGTCCTTGCCGTCGTAGGTGGCCGAGACCGGTGCCGCGAGGCGGACGTCGAGCGGCAGCGGCGCGTCGCCCAGCCCGGCCATCGTGACGGTCGCCGCCAGCTCGGACAGATCGACCGCGACGTCGAGCGGCGCGCGCGGATCGGCGAGCGCGGTGCGCACCCGGATGCGGCCGCTGGCGGTGACGTGGGCGCTCGGCAGGCCGGCCAGCGCGGCCAGGTCGACGAACGTGTCGAGCGCCAGCCGGCTGACCGTGACCGTCACGTCGAGCTTGTACGGGGCGGTCGTGCCGAGGCGGCCGCTGATCGTCAGGCGATCGTCGAGGAAGCTGCCGGCGACGGCGACCGTGCCGGGCGCCGCGGCGGCGAAGCGCAGCGTGCCATCGCCGACGAAGCCGCCCAGCGCCCACGCGCGGCTGACCCGCAGATCGCCGGCCACGGTCGGCGCCTCGATCGTCCCGCCCAGCGCCAGGCCGGGGGCGTCGAACACCGCGCCGGCGGGCCAGGTCTGGCCGACCAGCGCCGCCAGCGCGGCCAGCGGCACTGCCTCGAGCGCCACCGCGCCGCCCAGCCGCTGGTTCTTGTCGGCGGAGACCTGGGCGATCACCTGGCCGCCGGCCTGGCGGCGGGCCCGCGCGATCACGCAGCGGCCGCCGCGCTTCGCGACGTCGAGGCAGGCCGGGTCGGCCGCCGGCGGCGCGGCCGTCGGGCACGCCTTGATCGCGGCGGGCGCGCGCCCGAGCCACACGCCGACGTCGGCGAACGGCTGCCCGAGCACGGTCAGGCGGTTGCTGCACAGCCACCCCTCGGCGCCGGTCCGGGTCGGATCGAGCGAGCCGCGCAGCGTGAGGTCGGCGGACAGCCGGCCGCTGGCCTTGCCCGCGATCACCGGCACCCGGCCGATGTCGACGTCGGTGGCGCGCACGCGCAGGTGGTCGAGCGTCGTGACGGTGGGGCCGAAGCGGATCACGCCGTCGCCGCGGATCGCGCGGCCCAGCTTGGGCAGGCGGACGTCCTCGACGGTCAACAGCGGCGCGCGGTAGGCGAAGCGCGGCATCGTGACGGTGCCGACCAGCGGCACGTCGAGCATCACGATGTCCTCGCCGAGGATGGCCTCGCCCTCGGAGTAGACGTGGCCGCGGAACGCGATGTCGTCGAGCGGCGTGCGCTGGGCCTGGCGCAGCGGCCGGGGCGCGGCGGTCGCGAGCGCGCGGCGATCGCGGGGCCGGACGTGGGGAGCGCGCCCGGCGCGGCGCGCCGCCTGGGCGGTCGGGCGCGGCTGGCGCCGGCTCGGCCGGGTGGTCGGCTTGGGGTTCGCGCACTGGCTGGCGCGCTGCAGCGCCAGCAGGTCACCGACCCGGCCCGACGCGTCGCGGATGTCGAACGGCGGCAGCTTCTTCGAGCGCGGGTCGAGCGTCACGCCGATCCGCGCCGACGACGAGCGGAACTGCACGTGCATGTCCTGGACGGTCACGGTGCCGAACGTCTGATCGGCGAACACCGTGCCGCCCGACGCGTGGACCGCGCCGATGCGCAGGTCGAGCTCGTCGAGCAGCGCCTGGATCGCGGTGTCGCCCTTGTAGCGGCGGGCGCGGAAGTGGCCGGCCAGCGTCGAACCGATCACGTCGCGCTGGCACTTCGGGATCCAGCGCCCGAGCTCGAGCGGCTGGGTGATGTCGATCGTGGCGTTGACCAGGAACGGCGCGTCGTCGGAGCCGTCGCCCTCGAACGCCGCCGACAGCGTCAGCTCGCCGCCGACGCCGCGCGCGATGAACTTCTCGACGTTGCCCGAGTTGACCGCGAGGTCGTAGCCGGCGTTGAGGTTGTCGAGCTGGAGCAGCACCGAGTCGCTGATGCCGGTCACCGGATCGGGCGGCACGAAGTCCTTGAGGTCGTAGGTCAGGCCGCTGATCGCCAGATCGATCCGTGGGTAGAAGACGATCGGCCCGGTGATGTCGGCCTTGACCTTGACGTCGTCGCCGCCGAGGTCGACCAGGATCGACTGCTTGAGCATCGGCCCGGCGTTGTCGACGGTGGCGGTGATCTGCCACGAGCCGCCGTACGGCGTGTCCCAGTAGTCGATCATCGCGCCCTTGATGCGCGCCTTGGCCTTGCTCGTCGAGTCGAGCGCGAGATCGAACGTCAGCGTGTTGGCGACCGGGCTGGCCGGCCACGTCGTCGGGATCTGCTTGAGCGTCGTGACCTCGAAGCGATCGATCGGGAACCGGTAGTTGCCCTCCCACGTCCCATCGCTGCCGCGCTCCCACGGGATGTCGATCTCGCCGGGGCCGCCGTGCGGCGCCAGCGCGAAGTAGAACTTCGGCACCAGCGCGTCGGAGGCGTCCATGTACAGGAAGCCGGTGGCGCTGACGTCGTGGATGAGCGCGCGGAAGCCGTACTTCTTCTGGCTCTTGAGGCCGCTCCAGATCTCGAGGTCGAGGTCCTCGATCGTGAAGTCGCGCAGGTCGAACACCGGCTTCGACGACGAGGTGATGCCGACGTAGTAGCCGGCCTTGCGGCGGCCGTAGAACGCCGCCAGCAGGCTGAACACCTTCTTGTCGTACTCGTGCAGCTTGTACGGCTCGGCCACCTCGCGCAGCAGCACGCGGCCGCCGTGGACGTGGATCTTGCGCAGCACGAAGTCGTGGTGACCGAACATCAGCGCGTGGATGTCGATCTCGGCGGTGAGCCGCGGCGACTCGAGCACCAGGTTGTGCTCGTCGTCCCAGACCTTGACGTTGGTGATGGTCAGCGGGATCCAGCCGCCGCGCACGATCGCGCCGAGCCCCGACACCGGCCACTCGACCGACTCGGCCTCGATGCGACCGCGCATCGAGCGGTTCATCATGTCGGTGATCGTGGTGGCGAGGTCGGGGCCCTCGAAGCGCACCCGCAACAGCGCGATCGCCAGCCCGGCGAACAACACCAGGCCCAGGCCAGCGGCGACCAGCCACCGGCGCAACCGGATCGCGGGGCGGGCCAGCACGCCGGCGTAGGTTAGCAGGTCAGCCCGCGGGCCGCCCCGTCAGCGGGTGCAGTACTCGACGGGGGAGGGCGACCCGGCGCGCACGACGACGCAGGCCGTGACCGAGACCTCGTCGGTCTCGAACGTGATCGCCACGTTGTCGCCGAGCGCCGCCGGGAACGGGGCGGTCGGCCCGACCGAGCCGTCGGCCCGCGCGGTGGCGATGATGCCGGTGCCCGCGTTGCGGTTGAAGATGTAGACGACCGCGTTGGCGTAGTTGGGCTCGGCCGCGTAGCTGAAGGTCGCCGAGCCCGCCGAGCCGTCGATCGCGAAGGTCATCGCCGTCGGCTCCGGCGGCGGGATCGGGATCGACGGCGTGATGCAGCCGGCCAGGGCCACACACAGCGCCACGACGGCCAGGAGACGAGCCTTCACGCCCGCATTCTACGCAAATTCCGATCCACCGTCGCCCCGCAATCCCGTCCACCAGTTGCCAGGCCCACCATGCCAACCCCATTGGCAGATCGCCACCGCCGTAGGCCCCCCAGCCGCCTGACGATCGGGTGGGGACCGTCGGGCGCGCCCCGCCTGACGATCGGGTGGGGATCGTCGGATGACGATCGGGCGGATGACGATCGGGTGGGGACCGTCGGGAGCACCCCGGTTCCGGCTCCGGCTCCGGCTCCGACACCGGCTCCGGCTCCGGCTCCGGCTCCGGCTCCGGTTCCGGCTCCGGCTCCGATACCGGCTCCGGTTCCGGTTCCGGCTCCGGATCCCGGCTGCTCCGGGAGCCCGGGATCCGGGCCCGAAACGCCGAACGGCCCGGGCTCCTCGCTGAAGGATCCGGGCCGTCGTAGCGGCCTACCTCCCCGACCACCGTTGGCGTGGAGCAAAGTACTGCGCATCCCCTGCCACCACCTGGGCCCCGGCGAATGCCGGGGGAGGGTTTGGCGACAAACCCTCTCAACAACACTATCTCGTGCGCTTGACCTTCATCGGCAGCATGATCGACACGCCGACGCCGGCGAACAGGTGGTGCAGGAAGCGGCTGTCGTCGTCCTTCACCGCGAGGTCGGCGTTGAAGTCGGCGCCCGACGGGTTGTCGGTGAACGCGTAGTCGCGCACGGCGAGGTCGATCGCCATGAAGTCGTTCACGAACACGTGGATGCCGCCGCCGAGGTACAGGCCGGGCTTGAAGCCCGAGTTCAGCGGCGGATCGTCGTTGGGGTTGTCGTCCGGCACGGGCCCGGTCGTGCCCATCTCGGGCGCGCCCGGGTTGGTGTCGTCGCAGACCGACGCATCGCAGCTCGAGGTGAGCTGGGCGAAGGCGACGCCGCCCTGGAAGTAGAAGTCGAAGTTCACGAACGCCTTGCCGAACGCCGCGAGCTTGCCGTACCACGGCGTGACGCTCACGTAGGCGGCGCCGTGGATCGGCATCTTGTTCAGGTGCTGCGAGAACTCGGTCTTCGACGGCTCGCGGCTGCCCGACGAGGCGCCCGGGGGCGGCGTCGGGTCGGAGTCCTCGAGGGTCTTCAGCACGCGCTCGGTGAGCTTGGTGTCGATCGACGCCGAGCCGACGCCGATGACGCCGAACGACAGCATGTCGTTCATGTGGTACTCGAGCTTGAGACCACCGCCGACGAAGTGCCGGAAGTCGGCGTTGATCGTCGACTCGAACAGTGGGGTGGCCTCGAGGCGCTTGGCCACGAGCAGCAGGCGGTGGCGGACCGCCGGCTGCGAGTCGAGGTCGCTCTTGTTCTCGGCCGAGGCCAGGCCAGGGCTGGCCAGGAGGCCGACGGCCAGCGCGCTACCGAGCAGGAGACGGGCGTTGTTGGTCACGGGGTAGCTCCTGGGCATCAGCGGAAGGTGGTGTACTCGAAGCTGGGCGGGATCCAGAAGCTGGCGCCGAGCTGGAACATCACGTTGTTGATGAACGCCGTCTCGGCGTGGTCCTTCGCGTCCGCCGCCGACGTGTACATCATGCGATCGGTCGGCTCGAACTTGTCGACGAAGATGTAGTCGCGGATGCCGAGGTTCACCGTGAACCACTTGGCCAGGAAGAACCGCATCGACGCGCCGATGTTGGGCGTGATGAGGATGTTGGTGAACGCGTCGTAGCGCGGGTCGCGCGGGATCACCTCGGACTGGGTGATGCCGACGCCGGCGGTGAAGTACGTCTCCCAGTGGATCAGGTGCTTGTCGAGCACCGCGAACTTCCCGTAGACCGGCACGTAGTGGAAGTTCAGGGCCGCGGCGAAGTTGTACTTGTTCACCGTCGGCAACCGCCGCGCCTGCCGACCGACCAGGTCGAACGGCTCGCGGAAGTTCTTGGCGAAGTACTGACCCTCGACGCCGACCGCCAGCACGTCGGTCAGGTAGTAGTTGATCTGCGCGCCGGCGCCGGTGTGCCGGATCATGTTGTCGTTCATGGTCGTGGCCAGGAACGGCATCAGATCGGTGCGGCCGAGCTTGAGGAACGGCTTGCGCATCACCACCACGATGTCCTTCCAGGACACCTGCTTGACCTCGCGGGTGGTGGTGTCGATCTTCACGGCGTCCGAGGTGTCGGCCGCCAGATCGGCGTTGAGATCGGGCTCGGGGGCGGTGTCGCCCTCCATGTCGATCTCGCCCTCGTCGACACCGCCGGCCGGCTCGTCGCCGTCCATCTCGATCTCGTCGTCACCCGCGGGAGCGGGCGCCGGCGTCGGGGCGGGCTTCTTCGGCTGCGCCAAAGCAGTCGGGAGACCGACGGCCCACGTGAGCGCAGCCGCACCGACCAGGGCGGCAAAGAAACTGGAGTGGCTCTTGGTGCGTCGCATGAGGTGAGATGGTCTCCGGGCGAGAGGTCCGGTCGGGGCACGTCAGACGGCTGAAATCCTAAATAATTTCAAACCGTTACAGCGTGACTCGCTCAACTGCGCGCAATATTACACGCGCGATTTTCAATTCACAAGACCACGCGGGACATTCAGTGGTTGCGCGATCGGAGGGGGGAACCATGCGGAAATACGTGGTCGATCCCGTGCGGATCCGTCACGCCAACCGCCCGTCCCCCCGCCGCCGCGCCCGTCACTCGGTGTCGTCGTACAGCGCCGCGACGAACGCGTTGGCGTCGAACGGCCGCAGGTCCTGGAGCTGCTCGCCGACGCCGATGTAGCGCACCGGCACCTTCAGCTCGTCACAGATACCCAGGATCACGCCGCCCTTGGCCGAGCCGTCGAGCTTGGTGATCACGATGCCGGTGATCTCCATCGCGTCCTTGAAGGTCTTGGCCTGGGTGATCGCGTTCTGGCCGGTGGTGGCGTCGAGCACCATCCAGGTCTCGTGGGGGCAGCCAGGCATGGCCTTGTCCATGACCCGGCGCACCTTCTTCAGCTCGTCCATCAGGTCGGTCTTGGTGTGCAGGCGGCCGGCGGTGTCGCAGATGACCAGGTCGGCGCCCTCGTCGACCCCGCGCTTGACGGCCTCGAAGATGACCGACGACGGGTCGCCGCCCTCCTTGCCGCGCACCACCGGACAGCCGGCGCGCTTGCCCCACACCTCGAGCTGCTCGGCGGCGGCGGCGCGGAAGGTGTCGCCGGCGCCCAGCACGACCCGCTTGCCCTGGCCGGCCATCAGCGCGGCGAGCTTGCCGATCGTCGTGGTCTTGCCGACGCCGTTGACCCCGAGCACCAGCAGCACGAACGGCTTCTTGGCGCTCCAGTCGACCGGCGGGGCGCCGACGTCGAGGATCGCGGTCGAGGTCGCGCGGATCTTCGCCCAGATCTTGGCGGGGTCGGCGAGGTCGTCCTTGCCGAGGCTCTTCTTCACCGACTCGAAGATGCGATCGGCGGCGCGCGGCCCGATGTCGGCGGTGAACAGCACCTCCTCGAGCGCCGGCAGCACGTCGGCGTCGATCTGCTTCTTGGCGAACAGCTTGCCCAGCTTGGCGACGAAGCCGCCGCGGGTCTTGGCCAGGCCGGCCTTGAACGCCGACGTGGCCTCGTCGTCGGCGGGCGCGGCCGCGGCGGCCGCGGCGTCCGCGTCAGCGTCCGCGTCGTCGTCCTCCTCCTCTTCCTCCTCGGGCGCCGGCGTGGGCGGGCGCTTGCCGGCGGGCGCGGCCTTGCGCTTGCGCTTGCGCTCGCGGGGCGCGCGCTCGGGCGCGGCGGCGCCGACCACGCGCTCTTGCACCGACTTGCTGCTGCGCGTGCGGCTCTGATCGCCGGCGCGGCGCAGGATCCAGATGAACAGACCGACCACCGACAACACGACCACCAACGTGACGAGCTCGCGGACCATGGGGGCCGGGACTATACTGCAACGCCGGCCGCGCGCTCGGCGATCGCGGCCGCGGCGTTCGCCTCCACCTGCGGCAAGATCGACTCGTCCGGCAGCCGCCCCGAGAAGTACACCTCCTCGATCTGGGCGGTCAGCGCGGCCAGGGCCGGCGGTGAGCGTCGGGCGCGGACGTGGTCGACGATCTGCCGCGGCGACCAGATGCCCCACAGCTCGGGCCGGGGCAAGAGCGGCTGCGCGGCGCTGCGGTAGATGGCGAAGGCGCGCTCGCGCACCGGCACCAGGTCGATGCGCGCGCCGCGCAGCTCGCCGCGGTGCGGGATCGTCACGGTGAACCGCTCGCTGACGTGACCAGCGGCGCGCACGACCGCGGTCCACTCGCCGACGGGCAGCGCCTCGAACGCGAACCGGCCGTCGGGGCCGCTGACCGTCGTGCGCGCGTCGCTGCCCAGCGTCAGCGCGATCGTCGCCTCCGCCAGCGGGCGGGTCCGCACCGAGTCGCGCACGGCGCCGGCGAAGCCGTGATCGCTGGCGCGGCGCAAGGTCGACACCAGGCTCGGGCGCGCGGCGTCGAGCCCGCCCCGCGGCGCGGCGTCGACGAGGGTGGCGTCGGGGGCCGCGGGCGCGCGCTGCTCGCGGCGCCGCCGGGCCCACACGAACCCGAGCGCGGTGAGCACGGTCGCGGCGAACGCGGCGATCGTGATCGCCACCGGCGCCGGCCGCGGCGAACCGACGGTGACGATCACCACCGGCGACTGGCTCGCGCGCAGCCAGGCCTCGCGCGGCTCGGCCGACAGCACCAGGCCGTGGCGGCCGGTGCCGAGCAGGCTGGCCTCGACGTCGACGCGGAACGTGCCGTCGGCGCCGGTGGTGGCGCTGCCGACGCGGCGCTTGCCCTCGCCCGCGGCGGTGACCGTCACCTTGGCGACGCCGACGCCGTCGGCGTCGACCACCCGGCCGCGCAGGCGGATCGTCGCGTCGTAGGCGGCGCTGGCCGGCGCGGTGACCGTGGTCGTGGTGTCGCTGGCCAGCTCGACGACCACCGCGGTCGTCGCGGCGGCGTGGCCGGTGTCGCCGGCGAAGCGCGCGGTGATGCGCCGGCTGCCGGCCCCGAGCGCGTCGACCCGCCGGATCAGCGTGGGCTGGCCGCTGCGGGTCGCGACGTCCTTGTGCGGCTCGTCCTTGTCGGTCGCCGTGATCCGCAGCGTGACCGGCACGCTCAGCGCCGTGCCGTCGGCGGTGGTCACCACCGTGACCAGCACGCCCTGGGGCGTGACGCTGGTCGACACCGTCATGTCGACGGTGGCCTTGCTGGGATCGACGGTCGCCGGCTCGGTGCGCGCGGCGTCGATGCCGTCGCCGCCGGCGTAGGTCAGCGCGACCTCGACCGGGCCCGCGGCGGCCGCCAGCTCGACGTCGAAGCTGCCGTCGGGGCGGGTGATGGCCTCGGCGGTGACGCCGCCGAGGCTGATCTGCACGGTCTGGCCGCCGAGGCCGGTGCCGGAGAGGCGGTCGTGGAGCTCGCCGTGGACCAGGACCTGGCCGTCGGCGGTGCGCCGGACGCTGCCCAGGGTCAGATCGGCGCGGGCGCGGATCGCGACCGTCGGCGGCGCGGCCGCGGCCGGGCGGCCGGCCGCGATCACCAGCGCGAGCGTGACGATGGCGACCAGCGCGCGAGCCACGGCGTGGTGATAACACGGCCAAACCGCTGGCGCTGCGCCGCCGCCGCGAGGGCCCTGGGATCCGGATGTCAGAGGGGGGATCGACCCTGCCGACCGCGGAGAGATCCCGGGATCGTCTCTGCCGAGGAGCCGAAGCCTTACATGCGTATCAAGCGGGTCGAAGTCATCGGGTTCAAGTCGTTCTGCGACCGCGCGGTGCTCAACATCGAGCAGCCGATCACCGCGGTCGTCGGACCCAACGGGTGCGGCAAGTCGAACATCATCGACGCCATCCGCTGGTGCATGGGCGAGCAGTCGGCCAAGCACCTGCGCGGCAAGACGATGGAGGACGTGATCTTCGCCGGCTCGGAGACCCGCGGCCCGGCGCCGATGGCCGAGGTGTCGCTGACGTTCGACGACGTCGGCTTCTCGCACGAGACGCTGGCCGCGTCGATGCAGAGCGACGAGGCCCAGGCCGAGGCCGTGCTGGCCCAGGTCGACGCGGTGCCCGACGTCGACGCCGCCGCGCTCGAGGGTGCGCCGCCGCCGGCCGAGCTCGTCGACGCCGCGCTGGCCGCGCCGGCGCTCGCGGGGGCCGCCGAGGCTGCGCCGGCCGCGCCGGTGGTCGAGGCGCCGCTGCTCGACGCCGACGGTCAGCCGGTGCCGTCGGCGTCCGCCGAGGTGGCCGAGATGCTGGCCGACGAGCCGCCGGCGATCGACTTCACCCAGTACACCGAGGTGACGATCACCCGCCGCCTCTACCGCGACGGCACGTCGAACTACCTCATCAACAAGGTGCCGTGCCGCCTGCGCGACGTCACCGACTTCTTCCTGGGCACCGGCGTCGGCACCAAGGCCTACGCGATCATCGAGCAGGGCCGCATCGGCCAGATCGTGTCGTCGCGGCCCCAGGACCGCCGCCTCATCATCGAGGAGGCCGCCGGCATCACCAAGTTCAAGAGCAAGAAGAAGGCGGCCGAGAAGAAGCTCGAGCAGACCAAGCAGAACCTGCTGCGCATCTCGGACATCGTCGCCGAGCTCGACAAGCGCATGGGCACGCTGCGCCGCCAGGCCCAGAAGGCCGAGCGCTACCGCAGCTACAAGCAGGAGCTGCGCGACCTCGACCTGTGGAAGGCGTCGCACCGCTACCTCGAGCTGCGCGCCGACGCCGCGGCGGTCAACGAGCGGCTGACCGAGGCCACCGCCGATCGCGAGAGCGTGCGCGCCGACTTCGACGTCAAGGACAGCGCGGTGATCGCCGAGCGCGCCGAGCTGGCGCTCGAGGAGCGCCGCGTCGCGACCCTGCAGGAGCAGCTCTACGAGCTCGACAACCGGGTGCGCCTGGCCGAGTCGAAGATCGGCTTCCAGACCCGCGAGGCCAGCGAGCTCGACGAGCGCGCCATCGAGCAGGCCGCCGAGCGCGAGCGCCTGCTGGCGCAGCGGGCCGACGGCAGCGTCGAGCTGGCGGCGCGCCAGGCCGAGCTCGAGGGCCTGGCCGCCGAGGTGGCCGCCGGCGAGGCGGCGGTGGCCGCGGCCGCCGAGGCCGCGACCGCGACCAAGCAGGAGCTGGCGGCGTCGCAGTCGAGCCTCGACCGCGCCCGCGGCCTCATCGCCAACGCGCGCGCCGATCAGGCCAAGGCCGAGGCGCAGGCCGAGGCGCTGGTGCGCCGCCGCGAGGAGAGCGACCGCCGCCTGGCCCGGGTCACCGACGAGCTGACCCAGGTGTCCGAGCGGCTGCACGAGGTCGAGCGCGAGAGCCAGCGCGCCGTCGAGGCGATCGCGACGCTGCGCCAGACGCGCCTCGATCTCGGCAACCAGGCCGAGACCTGGGAGGCGCGGCAGGAGCTGCTGGCCGAGCAGGTCGCGTCGGGCGAGTCGCGGGTCGAGATGCTGCGCACCGAGACCCACCGCCGGCGCTCGCGCCTGCAGTCGCTGGTCGAGATCCAGGAGCGCTACGAGGGCTTCGCCCGCGGCACCCGCGCGGTGATGCAGCGCTCCGACGAGATCGCCGCGCGGGTCGGCGCCACCCGCGGCGCGGCGATCCGCGGCCTGGTGGCCGACGTCGTGCGCGCGCCCGAGACGCTCGAGCTGGCGGTCGAGGCCGCGCTGGGCGATCGCCTGGGCGGCGTGCTGGTCGAGGACGCGTCGGTCGGCGTCGCCGCGATCGGTTACCTGAAGAGCGCGTCGGCCGGCCGGTCGGCGTTCGTGCCGGTGCCGCTGACGCCGGCGGCCCCGGCGTCGCCCGAGCTCAAGGCGGCGGTGGCCGAGGCCGACCACGTCGGCGCGGCGAGCTGGCAGCTGCCCGCCGACGACGGCGGGGCGATCGTCGTCGAGGATCGCACCGCGATCGTCGCCGCGACCCAGGCGGTCGGCGGCGAGGGCGTGCTGGGCCGGCTGGTCGATCTGGTGCCGCTGGCCGAGGGCTACGCCGGGGTCGCGGCCAGCCTGTTCGGCGACGCGGTCGTGGTCGACAGCCTCGAGCGCGCGGTCGCGCTGCACCAGGCCGGGGCCGCCGCGACGCTGGTCACCGTCGACGGCGACGTCGTCGACGCCCGCGGCGTGGTGACCGGCGGGTCGCGCGACAACCAGGGCGCCGGCGTGCTCGGGCAGAAGCGCGAGATCCGCGAGCTCGAGGAGATCGTGGCGCAGCTCGACGTCGACCTCACCGAGGCGACCGCCGCGCTGGTCACCGCCAAGACCGAGCTGCGCCAGGTCGAGAAGGCGATCGAGGGGCTGCGCCGGGAGGCCCACCAGGGCGACCTGGCGATCATGAGCCAGGAGAAGGACGCGGCGCGCCTGCGCAGCGAGCTCGACCGCGTCCGCGAGCGCGCCACCCAGCTCGGCAACGAGCGGGTCGAGCTCGACGAGCGCCTCGCGACGATGGGCCGCGAGGCCGACGACATCGCGACCCGCCGCGCCGACGCCGCGGCCCGGGTCGATCAGCACGAGCGCGAGCAGCTGGGGCTGATCGAAGGCGTGACCGCCGGCCGCGATCGGGTCGACGCCGCCCAGGCCGAGCTGACCACCGCCCGGGTCCGGGCCGCGCAGCTCGGCGAGAAGCGCGCCGGCCTGGAGTCGGCGATCCGCGCGCTGACCGCCAGCGAGCGCGAGCTCGGCGGGCGGATCGAGCGCATCGACACCGCGCTGACCACCGGCAAGGCGCGCTCGGACGAGCTGCGCACCGACGCCGCGGCGCTGGCCGAGGAGCTGGTCGGCGTGCGCGAGCGCCGCCGCGAGCTGGCCGGCGAGTTCGAGGCCGGCCGGCGCGGCTACGACGAGCGGCTGCAGGCGATGGCGTCGCTCGAGATCGAGGTCCGCGATCTGCGGGCCCGGGCCGAGCGCCTGACCGCCGAGGTCAGCCAGCTCGAGCTGCGCGCCGCCAACCTGGCGACCGCGCACCTGACGCTGGTCGAGGGCATGCTCGAGCGCTACCAGCTCGAGCTGGTCGACGTCGTGCCGGACTACCACCAGCGCGGCCCGGTCAGCGCCGCCAACGACGAGCGCGCTCACGAGCTGCGCGAGCTGCTCGACCGGATGAGCGGCGACATCAACCTCACCGCCATCGACGAGTACGGCGAGGTGGCCAAGCGCCACGAGTTCCTGACCGCCCAGCAGGCCGACCTCGAGCACGCGGTCGACCAGCTCGAGAAGGCGATCGACAAGATCAACAAGACCTCGCGCCGGCTGTTCAAGGAGGCGTTCACCGCCATCAACACCACCTTCAAGGAGGTGTTCCCGCGCCTGTTCCGCGGCGGCCAGGCCCACCTGTCGCTGTCGACGGGCAAGGACGGCGCCGAGATCGACATCCTCGAGGCCGGCGTCGAGATCTTCGCGCAGCCCCCGGGCAAGAAGAACTCGACCGTCGATCAGCTGTCGGGCGGCGAGAAGGCGCTCACCGCCGTCGCGCTGGTGTTCTCGATCTTCCTGATCAAGCCGTCGCCGTTCTGCATCCTCGACGAGGTCGACGCCCCGCTCGACGAGGCCAACGTCGATCGCTACAACGAGATCGTCCGCGAGATGACCGACCGCTCGCAGTTCATCGTGATCAGCCACAACAAGCGCACGATGGAGTCGGCCGACAACCTGTACGGCGTGACCATGCAGGAGGCCGGCGTGTCGAAGCTGGTGAGCGTGAACCTGGCCAAGCTCGGCAAGCAGCAGGCCGCGGCCTGAGGCGGCCGAAGCGGGGGAGGGGCCCGGCCGCGCGGCGGCTGTAATGCCGGGCGGGCCGGCGCGTCATCACCGCGGAGCCGATGCCATGCACCGCGCGCCTGACCCCGCCGCCGTCCCCGCCACCCCCGCGCCCCGCGCTCGCCGCGCCGGGGGGATCGCGTAAGGTCATGGCGATGGATCCCGACGCTCCCGACCCCGCGCCGGCCGAGGTCGCCGCGGCGCCGACGCCCGCCGTCGTCGCTGCGCTGGTCGCGAACCACCGCGCCTTCCTCGCCTTCGTGCAGCGGCGGGTCGGCGACCGGGCCGCCGCCGAGGAGATCCTCCAGGCGGCGTTCGTGCGCAGCCTCGACAAGCTCGACACGGTCCGCGACACCGCCGTCGGCTGGTTCTATCGCGTGCTGCGCAACGCGATCGTCGATCACCAGCGCCGCGGCGCGGTGGCGGCGCGCCGCCTCGAGGCGTACGCCAGCGAGCAGGCCGAGGCCGTCGACGACGAGCTCGCGCGGGTGGTGTGCGTGTGCGTCGGCGACCTCGCCGCGACGCTCAAGCCGGAGTACGCCGCCGCGCTGCGCCGCATCGAGATCGACGGCGTCGCGGTCAAGGACTACGCCGCCGAGGCCGGCATCAGCACCAGCAACGCCGGGGTGCGGGTGTTCCGCGCCCGCGAGGCGCTGCGCGCCCAGGTGGCGCGGGCCTGCGGCACCTGCGCCGACCACGGCTGCCTCGACTGCACCTGCGCGCGCGCGCCCGGCCACGGCTGCGGCGGCTGACCGCGGGCGCCCGGCCACGGCTGCGGCGGCGGACCGCGAGTGCGCGGCGCGCCGGGTGCGCTACGCTTCCCGGCGATGCCGATCTCCGATCGCGATCCCGCGACCGCGCGCCTCAAGCCCCGCCCGTGGCTGCCGATCGCCGGCGCCGTCGTCGGCGGCCTGGCGGGGTTCGCCTTCTACTACTTCTACGGCTGCGACAGCGGTTGACCCAACCGGGAGAACCCGCTGCTCATGACCGGCCTCGGCGTGAGTCTCGGGCTCCTGGCGACCGTGAGTCGCTGACCAGGTGATCGGGAGGGGACGAGGGGCCGGGGCGCCGCCGCGCCGGGCCTTAGGGCCCCCGAAAGGGGAAGTCGATCGTTCTCGCGGCCGATCCATCCCCGCTGGCGGCGTTGCCGGCTCCGGTCCTCACGTCACGTCCAACGAGGACGCTCGGTTCCGGTCCTCGCCGGCGCCTTGCCATCGGGGCGTCTCGACCGCGATCATCGACCGCCTTCCCCATTCGGGGGCCCTTACTTCGAGATGCCGCTGAGCGCGCCGCCGCCGATGGCCAGGAGCGCCGCGAGGTCGTGGTCGTTGAAGCGGATCATCGCGCCGACGTAGGCGTCGCGGCCGAAGCGGTACTCCTCGAACTGCGTCGGCACGTCGGTGGCGCCGGTCTGGACCATCAGCGTGTCGCTGGGGTTGAGCGCGTCGTCGATGCCGCCCAGCACGTACACCCCGCGCAGGAACTCGAAGGCCGCGGCCAGCTTCACCCGCGGGTACTGATCGAACGACGCGTCGAACACGTCGACCGACAGCGCCAGGCCCTTGCCCCACCAGCGCACGTCGGCGTCGGCGCCGACGCCGCCGCTCGACTCCTTGATGCCGTAGCGCAAGGTCAGCCAGTCGAAGCGCTTGGCGAACTGGAAGGTGAAGCGGAAGTCGTCGGCGATCGTCGTCGTGCGCACCCACTGGTCGCTGCCGTTGGTCGGATCGAACACCAGCTGGGTGTCGGGGTAGCCGCCGCGCGGGCCGCGCTCGATCTCGATCAGGTAGAACTTGTCCGGGCGGGTGTGCAGCTCGACGGTGATGTAGTGCCGGGCCATGCCGGCGAAGACGTTGTACTCGCTGCGCAGCCCGACGTAGGTCTGCATCTTGAACAGCGTGCCGAGGAAGCCCTTGGCGTCGTCGGTGATCTCCTCGACGTTGTCGGCGATCGTCGGGTCGTTGACCAGCCGGCCCAGCGTGCCGCGGTCCTGATCGATCTTGTCGGTGATGCTGGCCGTCGAGGCGATGACCTGATCGACCAGGTCGAGCTTCTCGCGCACCTTGTCGCCGGTGGCCGCCACCTCGTCCTTGGCCGACTGCACCAGCGCGCGGGCCTCCGACGACGCCGCCTCGAGGTTGCCGAGGATCGCCTGGACCCGCGCGTCGGCGCCGCCCGACAGCGCGCGGATGTCGGCCGCGACCGCGTCGATCCGCGCCACCGCCTTGTCGGCGCGATCGAGGATGTCCTTGACCGTCTGCGACTCCTGCTGCACCAGGCTGTCGACCCGGTTGGCCACCGACGCGATCGGCCCGTTGACCAGCCGGCGCATGTCCTCGGACAGGTCCTTGACCGACAGCAGCACCGCGTCGACGTTGGGCAGGCTCTGGTCGATGCGGCGGAGCAGGGCGTCGGGCGAGGTCGACTCGACGACCCGGACGATCTGATCGCCGTTCTTCAGCCGGGTGGCCGGCGCCAGCTCGCCGGTCTCGGCGGCGCCCTCGGCGCTGCCGGGATCGATCTCGAGGTAGTGGTCGCCGAGCAACGACGCCGCCTTCTTGAACACCACCGCGCTCGACCACACCGCGACGTCCGCGCGGATCTTGAAGCGCACCTTGGCGTAGCGGCCGTCGATCTGCAGGCTGGTGATCTCGCCGACCGGCAGGCCGGCGACGACGACCTTCGACCCGACCGGCATGCCCGAGGCGTCGCGGAACCGCGCCCACAGCGTGATGTTGTTCGCGCCGGCCGGGTCGGCGCCCAGGCTCTTCCACACCACGTAGGTGCCGGCCAGGAGCGCCAGCACCAGGATGCCGACCTTGACGCCGGCGGCGACCGGCCTCACGACGCGGCTCCCGCGGCGGCGACGCCCGACGTGCGGATGAACTCGTACAGGTACGGGATCTGCGAGGCGCGGATCTCGTCGACGGTGCCGGCCACCAGGATCTGGCGCTCGTGCAGCATCGCGATGCGATCGGCGATGCGGAACACCGAGGCCATGTCGTGGGAGATCACCACCGAGGTAACCTTATACCGCTCCATCACGCCCAGGATCATGTCGTCGACGTTGCGGGTGGCCAGGGGATCGAGGCCGGTGGTCGGCTCGTCGAAGATCAGGATCTCGGGCTCGAGCACCAGCGCCCGGGCCAGGCCGACCCGCTTGCGCTGGCCGCCCGAGAGTGATCCCGGATACATGGCCTGCATGCCGTCGAGGCCCAGCGCCGCCAGCCGGTCGCGGACGGTCTCCTTGATCTCGGCCTTGGACTTCTTGGTGTGCTCGCGCAGCGGGAACGCGCAGTTCTCCTCGACGGTCAGCGAGTCGAACAGCGCCGAGAACTGGAACACCAGCCCGAACTTGCGGCGGAACTTCGCCAGCGGCTGGCTGCCCAGCGCGAAGATGTCGGTGCCGTCGACCCAGATCGAGCCGCGGTCGGGGCGGAGCAAGCACATGAAGTGCTTGATGAGCACGCTCTTGCCGGCGCCCGACGCGCCGATGATCACGTTGACCTTGCCGCGCTCGACGTCGAGGTCGAGGCGGTCGAGCACCAGCTTGGGACCGAACGACTTGGTCAGGCCGCGCACGCGCAGGTGCCAGCGCGGGTCCACCTGATCGAGCGGCACGTCGGCGGCGCCGCTCACCGGACCCCGGTGTCCGACGCCATCACCCGCAGGAGGATGTCGGACAGGAAGTAGTCGCTGATCAGGATCGACACCGACGAGAACACCACCGCGCGGGTGGTGCCCAGGCCGACGCCGCGGCCGCCGCCGGCGGCGTTGTAGCCCTGGTAGCAGCCGATCAACGTCACGATCAGCCCGAAGACGATCGACTTCAGCATGCCCTGGGCGACGTCGGAGGTGGTGAGCAGGTCGCGGGTGTGCAGCACGAACTGGCCGTGATCGACGTGCTGCACGACCACCGCCAGGAAGTAGCAGCCGAGCATCGCGACGATGAAGAACAACAGCGACAGGATCGGCCCCATCAGCATCCCGGCGATCAGCCGCGGCAGCACCAGGAACTGCAGCGGCGACACCGCCATCGACTCGAGCGCGTCGATCTGCTCGGTGATGCGCATCGTCCCGAGCTCGGTGGCGATGCCGGCGCCCGAGCGCCCGGCCACCATCAGCGCCGACAGCACCGGCGCCAGCTCGACCGCGAGCGCCTTGCCGGTGGTGCCGCCGGCGAACGACTCGAGCTGGAACTGCCGGAACGCGTAGACCGCCTGCAGGCCCATCACCGCGCCGGTGAAGAACCCGACCAAGAGCACGATCGGCAGGCTGCCGACGCCGATGTACTCGCAGGCCTCGAGGTAGTTGCCGGGCCGGAACGGGCGCCGCGGCAGCCATGCCAGCGACCGGGCCAGCAGGATCATGTGATCGCCGAAACGATCGAGCAGCCGCACCACCGGGCGGAACGCGTCGGCGACGCCGGTCGCGATCTCGGCGCCGACCGAGCGCCGGGGCGGTGGCGAGGTGGTCACGCGGGGAGCCTCGGCACCCGCTTGGAGATCCCGCAGGTCACCTCGTACTCCGACAGCCCGGCCCAGGCGGCCAGCTCGGCGGTGGTGACGTGGTCGGCGCCGAAGCGTCCGGAACCCGGACCGAGCACGACGACCTCGTCGCCGATCGCCACCCCGGCGAGGTCGGTGACGTCGGCGATCGCGATGTCCATCGACACCGCGCCGACCAGCGGGCAGCGGCGGCCGGCGACCAGCACCTCGCCCTTGCCGGTGATCCGCCGGGGCAGGCCGTCGGCGTAGCCGACCGGCAGCACCGCCACCAGGCTGTCGCGGGTCATCAGGCCGAGGCCGCCGTAGCCGACCCGCGCGCCGGCCGGCACCCGGCGCAGCTGCGCGACGTGGGTGACGAAGCGCAGCGCCGGGCGGCGCGGCGAGGGCAGCGCAAGGTCGGTGGCCCACCGGCCGTTGCCGTACAGCGCCAGGCCGACCCGCACCAGATCGCGGCGGGCCCGGGGGAACACCATCGCGCCCGAGCTGTTGGCGGCGTGGCAGGAGGTCACCGGCGCGCCGGTCGCGCGCACCGCGGCGATCGCGGCGTCGAACGCGTCGAGCTGGGCCCAGGTCGTGGCGTCGGGCTGGGCGGGATCCTCGACGTCGGCGTTGGCCAGGTGGGTCATCACGCCGACGACGTCGAGGCCGAGCGCCGCGGCGCGGGTCACGACCGCCACCACCTCGGACGGGGCGACGCCGAGGCGGCTCATGCCGGTGTCGACCTTCACGTGGATCGCGACCCGGGTCTGGCGCCGGCGCGCCACCGCGGCCAGCTCGTCGAGATCGCCGGGCGCCGACACCACCGGGGTCAGCGCGCGCGCCACCATCTCGGCGCCGCCGCCGACCTGGGCCGGGCCCATCACCAGCACCGGCCCGCGCACGCCGGCGTCGCGGAGCTGCACGCCCTCCTCGACGAGGCTCACCGCGAACCCCGCCACCGCGCCGGCCGCCTCGAGGGAGCGCGCCACGGCCGGCGCGCCGTGGCCGTAGGCGTCGGCCTTGACCACCGCGCACACCGCGGTGCCGGTGAGCCCGGCGATCAGCGCGGCGTTGTGCGCGAGCGCCGCGAGGTCGATCTCGACCGCGGTCGGGCGGATGCCGGCCCCGGTGGTGATCGACGGCGAGGCGACCGTCCGAGCGGGAGACTCCGGCACGAGTAGAGGCTTGGCCCGAGTCGCCTCGGCTGTCAACTCAAGCAACTGATCTCCCGAGGGTCTGTCGCCAGCTGTCGCCAGACCCTCCCCCATCGGGTCATGCCCCGATGGGGCCCCCACCCGCGACGCGAAACCGAGAATCGCCTCGCGATCCCGGCGCGGTCACGCCGCCTTCTTGCGCTCCGAGCGCTCGATCAGCGCCGGCGTGACGATCAGCGCGCGGCCGCGGGCGATGATCAGGCCGTCGCGCGCGAGCTGGTTGAACGCGCGCGAGATGGTCTCGCGGCACGAGCCGATCATGTTGGCCAGCTCCTGCTGCGTCGGGCGGCGGCGCACCACCAGGCCCTCGGCCGAGTTCGAGCCCTCTTCGCGGGCCAGCCCGACCAGGCGGTGGATCAGGCGCTCGTTGACGTCGCACAGCGCGAGCTGCGCGATCGTCTCGTCGGCCTTGCGCAGCCGGCGCGCCATCTCGCCGAGCAGGTTCATCGCCGTGCGCGGGTGCGCCGCGATGTGGCGCATCAGGTCGTCGCGCGACAGCGCCAGCGCCGCGGTGGCCTCGAGCGCGATGCAGGTCGCCGAGCGGCTGCCGCCGTCGAACAGCGACATCTCGCCGAACGAGTCGCCGGGGCGCAGGATCGACAGCGTCACCTCGCGGCCGCTCTCGCCGCACAGCACCACCTTGACTCGCCCCGACATCACGACGAACACCGCGTCGCCGGGCTCGTCCTGCGAGACCACCGCCGCCCCCGCCGCGATGCGTCGCACGGTCACCCGCTGCGACAGATCCTCGATGGCCGAGATGGGCAGGGCGGCGAACAGGTGGGCCCGGGCGATCGACGCGCGGATGCGCGCGGGATCTTCCGGGTTCACGGTCGCCCGCCCGAGGACGGTGGAGATGGTGGTGGCCGGAAGCTGAGGGCGAACGATGCCGAGCGCCATGGCGGACTCCTTGGGTTCGTGTCCAGGCGAAGCGAGTGACCGACCCGGGAGTAAAGCAAGGCAGGTGCCGCCGCCGCGGTTGCGACGATCTCCGCTGTTCTTGACGGTTTGACGACAGTCCCCAGACCCCCACCGTGACCTTCGCTTCACATTTCCGTTGGCACCCGCGGCGCCGGTGTCATGGTTCCTGTCGCCCCGGTCACAGTCGGAGCACTGCGTCAGTGCCGGGTGCGACGCCAACTGCGGTGAAATCTCGACGGAAAGTGACGCAGTCATCAACGCCGCTGGCGACTGTGAGGCAGGCCACGAACCGGCCTCGCGATCGCGGCTGCGGTGTCAGGGTGAACCCGCGCCCGACCTCACGGCGGATAGAGCGTGCCGCAGCTGGTGACCGTGGCCGGCGTGCCGGGCTCGGGTGTCATCGGACCGTCGCCGCCGTACTGCTGGCGCTGGGCGGTGGTCAGCGCGCGGGCCGCCGCGATCGCGCCGAGCACGGTCCCGCCTTCGGTGGCGGTGCGCGCGAGGGTGTCCCGGGCGACGGCGTACAGGCCGAAGTGCGGACGGAAGCCCTCGGCCCACTCGAAGTTGTCGGTGAGGCTCCAGTAGTAGAAGCCGCGCACGTCGACGCCCTCCTGCTTGGCGCGATCGATCTGCTCGAGCACCCGCACGATGTTCTCGGCGCGGCGGGCGCCGGTGTCGGTCGCGATGCCGGACTCGGAGACCACCAGCGGCAGGGCGGGGTAGCGCGCGCCCATCTTCACCAGCACGTCGTGGATGCCCGGCGCGTAGAACTCGTAGCCCATCGTCGGGACGCAGTAGCTGACGTCGGCGGGCGGCAGGCACGAGCCGAAGTCGAACATGCCGAAGCACGGCGACACCCCGAGCTCGCGGATCGCGGCGGACTGCCCGGTCACGCCGGTGCGGAAGTAGTACTGCACGCCGAGCCAGTCGAGCTTGCCGCGCCAGTCCGGGTGATCCTCGTCGAGCTGGCCGTCGAGGTCGGCGTCGAAGCCGCCGCGGGTGATCGCGTCGATCGGCAGGTAGTGGTAGACGTACTCGACCTTGTCGCGGGCGGCGACGTCGCGGGCGTCGGTCGACGGCTGGTTGTTGCCGGCGGCGGCCCAGTCGGCCACCGACAGCGTCAGGCCGACCGCGGCGGCGACCCCGTCGCCGTCGGCGTCGATGGTGTCGTTGGCCTTGATCGCGTCGTACATCGCGGCGTGGGCGGCCAGGTAGTCGCGGACGATCGGGATGAAGTCGGTGAACAGGGTCGAGATCGTGAACCGGCCCGGCGGGAACGTGCCGATGCCGTAGGCGGCCAGCAGGTAGTTGACCGGCTCGTTGAGCGTGCCCCACTCGTCGACGCGATCGCCGTAGCGCCGGGCCAGCTCGCCGGCGTACTCGGCCATCTCGGCGATCACCTGGGCGCCGCCCGCGCCGCCGAGGCCGCACAGGTTGGTGTCGACCGGCTGGCCCGGGGTCGGGTTGTTGGCGCACACCGGGTCGCGCGGGTCGGCGATCCACACCGGGTTGGAGAAGTGGTGGACCGTCAGCATCGGCCGCACGCCGGCGGCGATCAGCGCGTCGAGCACGGCGCCGTAGTGGGCGAACGCCGGCTCGTCCCACGCGTCGCGGGTCGGCTCGACCCGGGCCCACTCGACGCTGAACCGGTAGCTGTCGAGGTGCAGCGCGGTGATCAGCGGGACGTCGGTGAGCGCCTGGGTGTAGCCGCCGACCGCGTCGCCGACGAACTCGCGGCCCTTGCCGAGGCCGCCGTCGGCCACCGGCCGGGTCCACAGGTACCAGTCGGTGCGGGTGTTGCCGTCCTCGATCTGGGTCGCGGCGCTGGCGGCGCCGAAGCGGAAGCCGGTCCGCCCGGCGTCGCCGACCAGCGGGCCGACGCTGCCGTAGGTGATCGGGGCCGGCGGCGGGGTGACGCCGTCGTCGCCGCAGGCGCCGGCGAGGCCGACGGCCAGGGTCGCGAGGCGGGCGAGGCGCGCGTGCATCGCGGCATGGTGCCAGCCCGCGGCCGCCCGATCACCCCCGTAAGACACCGGAACTCCAACGGTGATGTGCCTTGACTCCGAGGGCGACGTCCATATACTCCTGCGCCTCCCGAGACACCCGTGCGTCCGCCTCACCCGCCCGCCTCGCCATACCACGTCGCCGTCCGCGACGTGCCGGTGACCCGTCACGTCGACGTCGCCCCGGCGTTCGTCGCCGAGGCGGTGGCCGGCATGCCGCTGCGCGAGGCGCTCGGCGACGACCACGGCGCGGTGGTCGACGGCGGCGAGGTCGATCTCGAGCTGTCCGCCGACGGCGACACGATCTTCGTCCAGGGCGCCATCAAGGGCACGATCGCGATCGCGTGCAGCCGCTGCGTCGCGCCGATGGCGATCACCTTCGACGAGCGGGTCCGCGTGACCTTCGTCCCCGCCGCCGAGCTGGCGCCGGCCGACGCCGCGGCCACCGCCGAGGAGGACGGCGTCGAGCTGAACTCCGACGAGCTCGACGTCTTCCCCTACGCCGACGAGCAGATCGATCTCGCGCCGCTGGTGCGCGAGCAGTTCGTGCTGGCGGTGCCCTACGCGCCGCTGTGCCGCGAAGACTGCCAGGGCCTGTGCCCGCAGTGCGGCGCCGACAAGAACGTCGCGCCGTGCACCTGTACCCGTCCTGCCGATCCGCGCTTCGCCGCGCTGGCCGGCGTGAAGCTCCCGTCCTAGTCCCACGTCTGACCCGAGAGTAAGTCATGGCCCTTCAGAAGCGTCGCCGCGGTCCCGCTCGCACTGCCCAACAGCGTTCTGCCTGGATGAAGAAGTCCGGCGAGAACCGTCCCGCCGTCAACGCGTGCCCGAACTGCTCGGCGCCGCGCATCCCGCACCGGGTGTGCATGGCGTGCGGCTTCTACGACGGCCAGCAGGTCACGGCCGGCAAGCAGACCGAAGCCGGCGAGTAGCGCGCGCTTGGTTCGTGGGTCTTTCGCAGAGACCCAGGTGGAGGCCGGTGATGCACCGCGCCGCATGATCCGCCGCGTCCGACGCGGACCTCGGATCGCTCCCATCCGAAATGCGCGCTCCTGCTCGGGGGGCGTATCGTGATCAACGTGTCCTCGCCGCTGGTGATCGCCGTCGACGCGATGGGCTCCGATGGGGCGCCCGGGCCTGACGTGGCCGGGGCGGTGGCGGCGGTGCGCGAGGCGCCGCTCGAGGTCGAGCTGTGCGGCGACGGCCCGCGGCTCGAGGCCGAGCTGGCCCGGCTGGGCGCGCGCCACGAGCGCGCGGTGCGCGTGGTCCACGCGCCCGAGGTGGTGACGATGGACGACCACCCGGCGCAGGCGTTCCGCGCCAAGCGCGCCAGCTCGCTGCGGGTGGCGATCGATCGCGTGAAGGCCGGGGCCGCCGCGGCGATGGTCTCGGCCGGCAACAGCGGCGCCGTGCTGGCCCACGCGCTGTTCGTGCTGGGGCGGAGCCGCGGCGTCGAGCGGCCGGCGCTGGTGACGGTGTTCCCGACCACCGCCGGGCCGCTGACGTTGTGCGACGTCGGGGCCAACGTCGAGCCGCGCCCGAGCATGCTGGCGCAGTTCGGGGTGCTCGGCGCCGCCTACGATCGCGCGATCCACGGCCGCGCCCGGCCGCGGGTCGGCCTGCTCGCCAACGGCACCGAGCCGGGCAAGGGCACCGAGCTGACCCGCGCCGCGGCGCCGCTGCTGGCGGCGGCGGCGGCCAAGGGCGACTTCCGCTTCGTCGGCTACGTCGAGGGCTCGGGCATCTGGGACGGGGCGGTCGACGTGGTCGCCACCGACGGCTTCACCGGCAACGTCGTGCTCAAGGCGTGCGAGGGCGTCGCCACCGCGCTGTTCGGGCTGGTGCGGCAGCGGCTGACCGCGACGCCGCGCGCCAAGCTGGGCGGCGCGCTGGTGGCGCCGGCGCTGCGCGATCTCGGCCGCCGCATCGACTTCGCCGAGACCGGCGGCGCGCTCCTGGCCGGCGTCGACGGCGTGGTGGTGATCGCCCACGGCAAGAGCGACACCACCGCGATCAAGAACGCGGTCTCGCTGGCCGGGCGGTTCGCCCGCGCCGCGCTGGCGACGCAGATCGCCGCGGCGGTGGCGGCCACCGTCGACGCGAGCGCGGTCGCCGTCGACACGGAGCGTCAAGACAGCGCGTAGCGCGGGTGGCAGGCCGCGACGGCTTTTTCGCGGGTGATGTGGCTTTCTTCGGGCCCGGTCGTGTGCAAGAAAGCCCGTCCATGACCACCGCCCTCCTGTTTCCGGGCCAAGGCTCGCAGCGGGTCGGGATGGGCCGCGACCTGGCCCACCGCTTCGAGCTCGCGCGCCAGACCTACGCCGAGGCCGACGCCGCGCTCGGCTTCGCGATCTCGGCCCTGTGCTTCGACGGCCCCGAGGACGACCTCACGCTCACCCAGCACAGCCAGCCGGCGATCCTCGCGACGTCGATGGCGGTGTTCCGCGTGCTGGTGGCCGAGAAGGGCCTGACCTTCGACGCGGTCGCCGGCCACTCGCTGGGCGAGTGGACCGCGCTGGCCGCCGCCGGCGCGATCGGGTTCGCCGACGCCGTGCGCCTGGTCCACCTGCGCGGCCAGTTCATGCAGGCCGCGGTGCCGGTCGGCGTCGGCGCGATGGCGGCGCTGATGGGCCTCGAGCTCGGCCCGACCCGCGGGCTGTGCGCCGAGGCCAGCCTGCCCGGCGAGCCGTGCGAGCCCGCCAACTTGAACGGCGGCGGTCAGATCGTGATCTCGGGCCACGCCGCCGCGATCGATCGCGCGCTGGCGATGGCCAAGGGCAAGGGCGCCAAGCGCGCGGTCAAGCTGCAGGTGAGCGCGCCGTTCCACTGCTCGCTGATGCAGCCGGCCGCCGATCGCCTCGCGGCGGCGCTGGCCGACGTCGAGATCAAGGCGCCGGTGGTGCCGGTCTACGCCAACGTCTCGGCGGCGCCGACCCAGGATCCGGCGGTGATCCGCCGACAGCTGATCGAGCAGGTCACCGGCACGGTGCGCTGGGAGGAGTCGGTGCAGGCGCTGGCCGCCGCCGGCGTCACCCGCGCGTTCGAGCTGGGCGCCGGCAGCGTGTTGCGCGGCCTGGTCAAGCGCATCGCCGACGGCATCGACTGCACCACCATCGGCGAGCCTCACGAGGTCGACGCCTTCACGCAGGGAGCGTAGGGACATGGCCATCATCGATCGCGCACTCGAGGGCAAGGTCGCCCTGGTCACCGGCGGCTCGCGCGGCATCGGCCGCGCCATCTGCGTGGCGCTGGCCAAGCGCGGCGCCACGGTCGTCGTCAACTACGCCGCGCGCAAGGACGCCGCCGACGAGACCGCGGCGCTGGTGACCGCGGCCGGCGGCAAGGCGGCGGTCAGCGGCTTCGACGTCGCCGACGCGGCCGCGGTGGCCGAGGCGATCAAGCAGATCGGCAAGGACCACGGCGGCCTCGACATCCTGGTCAACAACGCCGGCGTGGCCATCAACGGCCTGCTCCTCCGCTACAAGGACGATCAGTGGCAGCGCTCGCTGCAGGTCAACCTCGGCGGCGCGTTCCACTGCGCGCGGGCCGCGGCCAGCCTGCTCCTGCGCGCCAAGGAGGCCGGTCGCATCGTCAACATCACCTCGGTGGTGGGCGAGAGCGGCAACGCCGGCCAGGCCGCCTACGCGGCGTCGAAGGCCGGCCTGATCGGCCTGACCACGTCCTTGGCCAAGGAGCTGGCGTCGCGCGGCGTCACCGTCAACGCGGTGTCGCCGGGCTTCATCGACACCGACATGACCGCCGAGCACCTGCCCGAGGCGGCCCGCGCCAAGCTGCTCGAGCAGATCCCGCTCGCCCGCATCGGTATCGCCGATGACGTCGCCCACGCGGTGGCGTTCCTGGCCGGGCCCGAGGCCGGCTACATCACCGGCCAGGTGCTGCGCGTCAACGGTGGCTTGCTGGTGTGAGCCCCCTGCGCGCTGTTGCCGGCGCGCCCCGTTCCGTACTAAGAGAACCCGTCGAAAGGATCCCCCGTGAGCGATATCGAGAAGAAGGTCAAGGAACTCATCTGCCAGCAGCTCGAGGTGTCGGAGGACAAGCTCAGCCCCGAGGCGTCGTTCATCGACGACCTCAAGGCTGACTCGCTCGCCGTCGTCGAGCTGGTGCTCGCCCTCGAGCAGGAGTTCGGCATCGAGATCCCCGAGGAGGACACCGAGCGCATCAAGACGGTCGGCGACGCGGTCGGCTACATCAAGTCGCACGCGAAGGCGTGATCGTGTTCCCTGAGAGGGTCTTTCGCAAAGACCCTCCCCCACAAGACGTGGGGCCCCCACCCGAAACGCGAGAGCGCCGGTTCCCGGCCCGGGCGTGAACCACCTGCACCCTGACCGAGTTCGCTCAGCCTAGGTGTGCTCGCGTTGCTTCTGGAGCTTCCCATGCGCCGCGTCGTCATCACTGGCATCGGCCTCATCACCCCGGTCGGCATCGGCCGCGAAGCCACCTGGCAGGCGCTGCTCGCCGGCCAGAGCGGGGCGGGGCCGATCACGCAGTTCGACTGCACCGGCTACGCGTCGCAGTTCGCGTGCGAGGTCAAGGACTGGGCGGCCGCCGCGCCGACCTGGTTCGACAAGCGCGAGCTCAAGCACTTCGATCGCTTCCTGCAGTTCGGCGTCGCCGCCGCGCTGATGGCGATGGACGACGCCGGCTTCGCCGACCGCAAGGTGCCGGCCGGCGAGGAAGATCGCTGGGGCTGCTACATCGGCGCCGGCCTCGGCGGGGTCAAGACCATCGAGGACACCCACGACACCGGCCGCACCAAGGGGCCGCGCTACGGGTTCTCGCCGTACTTCGTCACCGACATCATCATCAACATGGTGCCGGGCATGGTCACGATCCGCACCGGCGCGCGCGGCCCCAACTTCTCGCACGTCTCGGCGTGCTCGTCGGGCGCGCACTCGATCGGCGAGGCGATGCGGGCCATCCGCCACGGCTACGCCGACGGCATGATCGCCGGCGGCTGCGAGGCCACGATCTCGATGCTCGGCGTCGGCGGCTTCAACGCGATGCGCGCGATGTCGACCCGCAACGACGATCCGACCCACGCCTCGCGGCCGTTCGACAACGACCGCGACGGCTTCGTCATCGGCGAGGGCGCCGGGGTGGTCATCCTCGAGGAGCTCGAGCACGCCCGGGCCCGCGGCGCGCGCATCTACGGCGAGGTCCGCGGCTACGCGGCGGGCTCGGACGCGCACCACGTCACCGCGCCGGCCCCCGAGGGCATCGGCGCGCAGCGCTGCATGCGCGCGGCCCTGGCCGACGCCAACCTGGCGCCGACCGAGATCGGCTACATCAACGCCCACGGCACCTCGACCGACGCCAACGACAAGAACGAGACCGCGGCCATCAAGGCGGTGTTCGGCGACCACGCCAAGCGCCTGGCGGTGTCGTCGACCAAGTCGATGACCGGCCACATGCTCGGCGCCGCCGGCTCGGTCGAGTGCGCGATCGCGGCGCTGGCGCTGACCCACGACGTCTTGCCGCCGACGATCAACTACACCACGCCCGATCCCGACTGCGATCTCGACTACGTGCCCAACCAGGCGCGGGCGCAGCGGGTCGACGCGATCCTGTCCAACTCGTTCGGCTTCGGCGGCACCAACGCCTGCCTGGTCCTGGCGCGCGTCTGATGCGCTGGTTCGTCGGATCGGATCACGCCGGGTACGCCCTCAAGCGCCACCTGTCGGAGCTGCTGCGCGGGCTGGGCGACGAGGTCGCCGACCTCGGCACCGACAGCGAACAGTCGGTCGACTATCCCGACTACGGCGCCGCGGTGGGGCGGGCGGTCGCGTCGGCGCGGACGCCGACCCTCGGCCTCATCATCTGCGGCACCGGCGTCGGCATCTCGATCGCCGCCAACAAGGTGCCCGGCGTGCGCTGCGCGCTGTGCACCGAAGCGTTCACCGCCACCGCGTCGCGCGCCCACAACGACGCCAACGTCATCGCGCTGGGCGCGCGGGTGATCGGCGCCGGCGTCGCCGAGGCCTGCGTGCGGGCGTTCCGCGACACCGCCTTCGAGGGCGGGCGCCACAGCCGGCGCGTGGCCAAGCTGACCACGCTCGACGACTCGTCGCGCTGAACCGCCATGCGTTGTCCGTTCTGCGGCGCCGACGAGGACAAGGTCAACGACTCGCGCCAGTCCAAGGACGCGCGCGAGATCCGGCGCCGCCGCGAGTGCCTGAAGTGCGGGCGCCGCTTCACCACCTACGAGCGCATCGAAGAGGCGATGCCGGTGGTGGTCAAGAACGACGGCCGCCGCGAGCCGTTCGATCGCCACAAGATCGAGCGCGGCATCGGCTTCGCGGTGATCAAGCGCACCGTGCCGACCGAGCAGGTGCGGCGGATCGCCGAGGACATCGAGCGCGAGGTCGGCGAGCTCGGCCTCGACGAGATCCCGTCGCGGGCGATCGGCGAGCGGGTGCTGCCGCGGCTCAAGGCGCTCGACCAGATCGCCTACGTGCGGTTCGCGTCGATCTACCGCGACTTCCGGGACCTCGACGAGTTCGCGCGCGAGCTCGAGGCGATGCAGGGCGAGGACGGCGGCGCGTGACGGCGGCGCGCGGCCCGGCGACCGACGCGCGGTGGATGGCGCGCGCCGTCGAGCTGGCGCGCCGCGGCGGGCGGACCTCACCCAACCCGCAGGTCGGCTGCGTGATCGTCGGCGCCGGCGGCAAGCTGCTGGCCGAGGGCTGGCACCGCGGCCCGGGCACGCCCCACGCCGAGGCCGACGCGCTGGCCAAGCTCGGCGGCCGCGCCCGCGGCGCCACGCTCTACGTCAACCTCGAGCCGTGCAACCACCAGGGCCGCACGCCGCCGTGCGCGCCGGCGGTGATCGCCAGCGGCGTGCGTCGCGTGGTGATCGGCGCGCTCGATCCCATCCCCGGCCACGGCGGCGGCGCGCGGCGGATCGCCCGGGCCAAGATCACCGTCACCACCGGCGTGCTCGCCGAGGTCTGCCGCGCCCACAACCGCGGCTTCTTCACCTGGGGCGAGCGCGGGCGGCCGTGGTTCACGCTCAAGGCGGCGACCACGCTCGACGGGCGCATCGCCACCGCGCGCGGCGAGTCGAAGTGGATCACCGGGCCGGCGGCGCGCGCCGAGGTCCACGCGCTGCGGGCGGCGCACGACGCGGTGCTGGTCGGCATCGGCACGGTGCGCGCGGACGACCCGCGGCTGACCGTGCGCGACGCGCCGGGCAGCGATCCGATCCGGGTGATCGTCGACTCGCGGCTGCGCACGCCGGCCACCGCCGCGTGCCTGGCGCCCGGCGCCCGGACGATCATCGCCGGCCGCGCGCCGCTGGCGCCGGCCCGGGTGCGCGCGCTGACCGCCGCCGGCGCCGAGGTGTGGTCGCTGCCGGCGTCCGCCGACGGCCGCGTCGACCTCGGCGCGCTGGCCGGCGCGCTGGCCGCCGCCGGCGTCACCAGCGTGCTGGTCGAGGGCGGCGGCGCGATCCACGCCGGGCTGATCGCCGCCGGCCTGTGCGACGAGCTCGCGCTCCACGTCGCGCCGATCGCGCTCGGCGGCCGCCGCGGTGGCCCGGCGTGGCTGGGCGGCGCCGAGGTCGCGCGCCTCGCCGACGCGCCTCGCTTCACGCCGATCGCCAGCCGGGTCACCGCCGACGGCGACACGCTGTTGACGTTCGCGCCCGCGCCGGCGTCGCCCGTCCCGCGCCCGGCCCGCGGCCGCGCGTCGTAAGCTCGGGGCGCCATGCTCCATCGCCGCGCCGCCGTCGTGCTCCTCGCGCTGTGCGCGCTCGCTGGCTGCGGGGGGCGGGGCCGCGCGCCGGACCGTGGGCCCGAGGCCGCGCGCGACGCCGAGGCCGGTCGATCGCGCCTCCGGCAGTGCACCGGCCGACCGTTCACGCCGCCGCCGGTCGAGCCGTGGCGCCACCCCCACGCGTCGCCGATCACCACGCTGGCTGGCGATCCGCGCCACGCCGCCGAGGACGTCATCGCCGTGGCCGGCGCGCCGCTGGTGATCGCGGGCAAGTTCGCCTACGGCGTGGTCAGCAAGGACCTCGAGGAGGAGGACGTGCTGGTGTTCCTCGACGACTGCGCCGGCTGGGTAGCGCTCGGCCGGCACACCACCGACGAGGAAGGTCGCATCGCGGTGGCCGCGCCGGCGCTGCCGGTCGGCGTCTACCAGGTCGAGCTGCAGGTCGCCGGCGATCGGAGCCGCGCCACCGGGTGGCTGTGGGTGGTGCCCGCCGGCACCCACGTCGTCGTCACCGACATCGACGCGACGCTCACCACCAGCGATCGCGAGGTGTTCGCGCAGATCCTCGACGGCAGCGTCGTGCCCGAGCCGTACCCCGGCGCCGCCGCGCTGACCGCCGCGCACCGCGAGCGCGGCCACGTCGTGATCTACCTGACCGGCCGCCCGGCGTGGCTGGCCGACGCGTCGCGCGCGTGGCTCGCCCGGCTCGGCTTCCCGCCCGGGCCGCTGCGGGTGGCGCGCGCCAAGCGCGACGTGCTGCCGCACGACGACGGCGTCGGCGCGTTCAAGCGCGCGCAGCTCGCTGGCTGGCGCACCGCCGGGCTGGTCGTCGACGCGGCGTACGGCAACGCCAGCACCGATCTCACCGCGTACCTGGGCGCCGGGCTGCCCGCCGAGACGGTGTGGATCATCGGCTCGCACGGCGGCGAGCAGGGCACCCACGCCGTCGCCGGCGACTGGACGCCGCGCGCCGCGGCGGTCGCCCAGGGACCGCGCGTCGCGCAGCCCTTCGACTGGTGAGCCACGCGCGTCGGCGCGCGACGACGCGGGCGGTGCCGGAGTTTTTCGTTGCCGGTCGCGGCGGGCTCTGGCAGTGTGGCGCCCACGTCGAGATCGCGTGGGCCGCGTATCGCCCGCCACCGACGCCGAGGGACGTGTCATGGCGAAGCTGAACCAGATCCTGGCCATCGAGAAGGGCCTGAAGACCCGCGTGTACGCGGAGTTCACCGAACTGCACAACGCCACCCAGAAGCCGGGCTTGATGAACGGCTTCCACAAGGCGTACCAGCCGCGCGACGAGGAGGGCGAGACCTATCCGCCCGAGTCGCAGAAGGTGCAGCACAACGCGAGCGAGGTGTTCGACCGCGTCGGCGCGATCCTCACCGAGCTGTTCGACATCACCGCGACCAAGGACTGGGCCAACTGCCACGCCAAGGCCGACGTGGCGATCGACGGGCGCGTGCTGCTCAAGGACGTGCCGGCGACGTACCTCCTGTTCCTCGAGAAGCAGCTCTCGGACCTGTCGACGTTCGTCGCCAAGATGGCCGAGCTCGACCCCGGCAGCGACTGGTCGGTCGATCCGTCGACCGGGCTGTTCCGCACCGAGCCGCAGGCCACCCAGCGCACCAAGAAGGTCCAGCGCGCGATCGTGCTGTACGACGCCACCGAGCACCACCCGGCGCAGACCCAGCTCATCACCGAGGACGTGATCGCCGGCCAGTGGGTCACGGTCAAGCACTCGGGCGCGCTGCCGGCCCCGCGCAAGAAGCTCCTGCTCGCGCGCATCGAGCGCCTGTCCAACGCGGTGAAGTTCGCCCGCGAGCAGGCCAACGGGATCGAGGCGCCCGAACAGAAGCTGGCGAAGGACGTCTTCGCGTATCTCTTCGCCCCGTGAGACGGTTCCCTGAGAGGGTCTTTCGCAAAGACCCTCCCCCACAAGACGTGGGGCCCCCACCCGAAACGCGAGACGCCCGACCCCGTACCTAGGAGGGGCCACCCGAAACGGCCCAGATCCTTCAGCGCGGTTCGATTCTCTCCCCCGCACCCAGGAGGTGCCCCGATTTTTCTCCGTTGGGAGACAAGCTCAGACTCAGATTCAAGCTCAAGGAGCAGTCGACCAGGCGTGGAGGTTCGAGTCCTCCCGGGAGCACCGACGGTTCGCCGTCCGTGATGTCCCGCCCCTGTGGCGAAACTGGTAGACGCGGGTCGCAAAATCGCGGCCTGTCTGGTCCGGCTGACGCAATCTGAGACTCTCTCCCAGCTTCAACCAGCCGAGCACGCCATCTCCCCCGTCGTCGCCCGATGCCCAGGATGCCGGTTCGAATCCGGCAGTCGGCGCCACTTATGCCGACTTGGACCAACGGAAAGTCATGGGTACTAAGATCTGAGCGACGCCACTCGCCGTTGGCGTGCGAACCCGGCACCTGCGCAGGGATGCTGCGCAGTCCGAACCCCGAGGGTAGGCTACACCTCCGGGGTTCACTATTTTCGGCGCGCGCACACGGCCGCGCGGCTCGCGCTAGCGCTAGCCCCAGTGGCGCGCGAAGTGCTCGACCAGCAGCGGATCGTCGCCGTTGCGCGGCAACCAGCCCGGCGGAAACGCGGTGCCGCGATCGACCGCGAGCGCGACGCGGTTCGCGGGCGCGCGCCACCCGGGCGCCGCGCTGATCGCCAGCACCCACCGCGCCGCGACGACCTGGCAGCGCCAGACCGCGCCGACGCCCTCGGCCTCGGTGGCGTCGCCGACCGCGGGCCAGCCGCCGGGCAGGCACTCGTGGATCAAGCGCACCAGCAGGTCGCGCGCGGCGGCGTCGCCGCGTCCGTCGCGCAGGCCCTCGGCGAGGAGCTGGCGCTCGAGGTGGAACGACGTGACCTCGGCCAGGCCGAGCGTCGCGGCGAGGACATCGAGCGAGGCGGTCGGCCGCATCGCGGCGAAGGCGCTGACCGACGCGTAGCCGAGCGCCTCGAGCCGCACGGCGATCCGCTCGGCGAACAGCGTCTCGACCGCGGCGGCCTGCAGGCCGCTCGGGGGCGACGCTTGATCATTTGGCGCACACACGCTGGCCACGATACCGCGTCACCACGGCGACGCTCGCGATCGCACGTCGCAACCGCGACCGTCGTCTCGGTGACAACGTGCGCGATCATCAGCGCGCGCGATCGTCGACCTCGCCGCGATCGCCCGCCGCATTTTTCCAGATCGCCTCGGCCGTCGTCGACGATGTGGGGAGAGCTGCGCTGCGAGTCGCGGCGCTGACTTGACGCTGCGCGGCGGTGTGCCGCACGTGGGATCTTGGCCCACCTGGTTGACCTTGCGTCCTACATCGGGGGTGCCGGTAATGTCCGCGCGTCACGGGTCGCCAGGGGGGCGACTCGGCATCCACTCGATCGGGAGGCTCACGTGAACGCTCGTTTCTCGACTGCGATGGCTCTGGTTGTCGGCGTGGCGGCGGCGTGCGGCGGCGACGGTTCGGATGTGTTGACCTATGACGAGTTCAAGGCGGCCGCGTACCAGGAGCCGGACACCGGCGCGTACGTGCTCAACGGCGACGAGCTGATCGAGTCGGAGGAGGCGATGCACGACCTCTACGACCGCTACCTCGACTCGGTGGCGGCGGCCGCCGATCGCGCCGACGGTCTCGGCACCGCGGCGTCGAACCTGATCGTCAACCGGGTCGGCGGCGCCGACGATCGCTGGCCGGCGGCGACCGCGGCCAACCTCACCTACTGCGTCAGCCAGTCGAGCTTCGGCAGCCGCTACGCGGCGGTCGTCAGCGCGATGGACTCGGCCACCGCGGCGTGGGAGGCGACCGCGCGGGTCAACTTCGTCCACGCGACGGCCCAGGACGGCAACTGCACCTCGCGCAACAACAACGTCGTGTTCAACGTCCGCCAGGTCACGACCACGCAGTACCTGGCGCGCGCGTTCTTCCCCAGCTCGTCGCGCAAGAGCCGCGAGGTGCTGATCGCCACCTCGTCGTTCGGCAACATCTCGCCGTGGACGCTGACCGGCGTGCTGCGCCACGAGCTCGGCCACACGATCGGCTTCCGCCACGAGCACACCCGCCCCGAGAGCGGCGCCTGCTTCGAGGACAACAACTGGCGCGCGCTGACGGCGTACGACTCGTCGTCGGTGATGCACTACCCGCAGTGCAACGGCACCCAGAACGGCGACCTCGTGCTGACCAACCTCGACAAGCAGGGCGCCAGCGCGCTGTACCCGTGAGCTGCCGCGGCCAGCCCCTGGGGTTCAGCCGCCGCGCTTGAGCGCGCGCTTGAGCTGGGCGAGGAAGTCGCGGGCGATCGGGCGGGCGAAGACGAAGGCGGCGGGGACGTAGGCGACGGCGCCGACGAGGATCTCGATCGGCACCAGGAACACCGGGCGGGTCACGCCGAGGGCGTGCAGGCCATGGCGGGCGCCCAGCACCGCCGCGGCCATCACGACGCAGGCCAGGAGCGGCCGCACGAACGCGCCGATCATCGGGCCGGCGGGGATGCGATCGAGCTTGATGACCACGCCGATGGTGATCAGCGACTGCACGCCGAACGCGATGCCGACCGAGCCGGCGGCCCAGGTCGGCCCGAGGTGCTGGAAGGCGATGATGCAGCCGAACAGCAGCGCCACCTTGGCCGCCTCGAGGATCATCAGCGTGCGGTTGCGGCCGTAGCTGGCCAGGTACGACGACACGCCCCACGCCATCGGCCGCACCACCGACAGCACGCTCAGCACCGTGAGCAGCGGCGCGACGCCTTGCCACTTCGGCGACAGCAACAGCGCGATCAGCGAGTTGGCGACGGCGCCCAGGCCGACCGCCATCGGGAACACCGCCAGCGCCATCAGCCCGGTCGAGCGCACCACCGCGGCCTTGCGCTGCTCGGGCTCGAGCGACGACATCGCCGGCAAGAGCACGCCGCTCATCTGCTCGCCGAACTGCACCGCCGGGATGTCGGCGAGGTTGTAGGCCATGTTGTACATGCCCGCGACGCCGGTGCCGAAGAAGCGCGTGAACAAGAGGTTGTCCCAGTAGCGCGACGCGAAGTTGAAGACCTGCGACACGCCGGCGGGGATGCCGAACTTCATGATCTCGGTGAAGCGATCCCACTGCCACGGCGAGCGCGCGAGCCAGCGGAAGCCGGTGTAGCGAATGATCAGGCCGGTGGTCACCGTCGACTGGACGATGTTGCCGATCACGATCGCGTCGCCGCCGAGCGACGTCGCGCCCGCGAGCGTCAGCGCGGTGACGGTGAACATCAGCTCGCCGGCGCCGTTGGCGATGGCCAGCTCGCGGAACCGCATCTCGCGGGCGAGGATCTTGTCGGGGACCGAGCCGAAGCGGCGGATGAACACCGACAGCACCAGCCCGGGCAGGTAGGTCGACAGGTGCGGGGCGTCGAACACCGGCTCGAAGGTCGGCCCGAGGAACGCGGCGATCGTCAGGCCGATGACCGCGAAGCTCCAGTTGGTCATCGCCGCGTGGTAGGTCGCGGCTGGCGACTCGGGGCCGCGGACGATCATGTACTGGTTGAAGCCCCAGTTCGACAGCCAGTTGGCGGTCTGGGCCAGCACCATCGCCGCCGCGACCTCGCCGACGACGTCGGGGTCGAGCAGCCGGGTCATGTACAGCGTGCCGATCAGCCCGACGATGCGGGCCCCGACCGACGAGGCGACGCTCCACAGGGCGCCGCTGGCTGCGCGCTTGCCGACCGACATCAGGTCACGATCGCATGATCACGCGCGCGACGCGCGCAGCGACCGCACGATCTTCAGGTGCGTGGGGATGACCACCGCCAGCGTGACCAGCGCGCCGACCGACAGCAGCACGAAGCCGACCTCGGGCAGGTGGACCAGCGCCAGCACCAGCACGCCCAGGTCGATCGCGTCGCGGCGGATGAGCTGGGCGGCGAAGTCGGCGATCGCCGCGCCCAGCCCGCGCGGGCCCTCGGCGCGGACCCCGGGGCCGATCTGCAGCGCCTTGGTGTAGTCCTGGTTGTTCGACGAGTGGATGACGAAGATGCAGTACCAGTAGATCAGCACCAGCGAGGCGACGGTCATGGCCAGCGCGGCGCCGGTGATCGGCAGCGCGTGCCAGTCGGGGTGCAGGTGCGAGACGTGGATCCCGATGCCGGCGACCAGCGCCAGCCGCGCCATGTCGTCGCCGATCGCGTCGAGCCACGCGCCGGCCTTGGACATCTCGAGCCGCAGCCGCGCGACCTCGCCGTCGTTGGCGTCGACGATGCCGCCGGCGACCAGGATCGCCAGGCCGATGATGTGGTCCATCCGCGACGGGCCGGCCGCGATGGCGCAGCCGACCAGCGACAGGATGATCGAGATGACGCTGATGGCGTTGGGGGTGAGCGGCGACCGCAGGAACAGCTTGGTCAGCGGCCGGGCGAACGGCCGGTAGAAGTAGCGGCACAGCCACGAGTCGAGCGGCTTGTCGACCAGCTCGTACTGCCACTTGTCGGCGGCGCGGACCGCGGCGCGATCGGGGACCGGGAAGCGGGCGCGGCGCGGCACCGCCACGGCCGTCGAGGCCTGCGGGTGCGCGGTCGCGACGCCGGCGGCGAAGTCGGCGACCAGCGCGGCGATCACCGCGCCGGCGTCGGCGGCGTCGACCACCAGCGCGCCCACCGCCGCGTCGCCGCGGGCGGGATCGATCGCGTGGCGGGCGCCGGGCCGCTCGGGCTCGAGGGCCGTCACCAGCTCGGCGGCCACCACCTGGTCGCGGGCGTCGATCACCAGCAGCGCGCCGGTCAGCCGCGGCTGCGCGGCGCGCAGCTCGTCGACGGTGGTCACCACCACCAGCCGGTCGCCGGTGAAGCCGGCGCGGGTCGCCACCCGCCGGCCGCGCTCGCCCAGCGTCAGCCCAGTCACGATGCGCCGGTCGCCAGCCGCCGTGGCCAGCACCACCGCGGTGCGTTCAGGTCCGCTCATGGCCGCGCAGTCTGCCAGGGTTCCTGGCGCTCGACGAGGGCTGGCTGAGACAAGGTTCCTCGGCGACGTGCTCGAGGTTCGTAGGCAGCTGACAGGATCTCCTGCTCGCTGGTGCTGAACGCTCGCGCTTCGTCCAGGGCCCTAAGCCGCGCAGCACGCTCCGGGCCGTTTCGGGTGGGGGCACCACGTCTTGTGGGGGAGGGACCTGCACCCAACCCGCGCAGCACGCTCCGGGCCGTTTCGGGTGGGGGCCCCACGTCTTGTGGGGGAGGGGCTTTGCGAAAGCCCCTCTTGGTCAAACGCGCTCGGCGGGCAGCATCGCCGCCAGCGCGCGGTGCATCGCCTCGGCGACGCGCTCCATCTCGAGGCCGATCGTGATGCGCACGTAGCCGTGGAAGCGCGCGCTGATGTCGCGCACGTAGATGTGGTCTTCCTCGAGGCGCTTGCACAGCTCGGCGGTGCGGCCCTCGGGCACGCGCACGCAGACGAAGTTGCCGGCGCCGCCGGTGCGCACGTCGATGCCGCGGCTCTCGAGGTCGGCCACGAACGCCTCGCGGGCCTCGTGGGTCGCCTCGATGTACGGCTGGTAGTAGTTCGCGAACTCGCGCAGCGCCGCGGTGGCCGCGACCTGGGCCAGCTGGTTGACGCTCTTGGGGTTGTAGAACGGGCGCAGCTCGTCGAGCGTCGCCGGGTGGGCGATGACGTAGCCGCAGCGCACCGAGGCCAGGCAGAACGCCTTCGAGAAGGTGCGGGTGACGACGACGTTCTTCATCGTCATCGCCAGCGGCGCGCAGGTGATCGGCCGGCCGGTGCGGGCGTCGATGCCGGCGAACTCGTGGTAGGCCTCGTCGACGACGAACGTGATGTCCGGGAACCGGACAGCGAGCGCGCGGACCTCGTCGGCCGCCCACTGGATGCCGGTCGGGTTGTTCGGCGAGACCAGGTACACCATCGACGGCCGGTGGTAGGCGATGCCCGCGGCCAGCGCCTCGGGGTCGGCGACGAACGGATCGTCGAGGTCGAAGCGCACCAGGCCGGCGCCGGTGCCCAGCACGTTCACGCAGAAGTGCTCGTAGGTCGGCGTCGGCGCCAGCGCCGACTTGCCGGCGCCCAGCATGCCGTGGCACAGCAGGATCAGCGCGTCGTCCGAGCCGTTGGTGATGAGCAGGTTCTCGGCGCCGACGCCGCAGTACGCCGCCAGCTCCTGCTGCAGCGCCTCGCCGCCCGACAGCTCCGGGTACCACTTCAGGAACGCGCCGTCGCTCGCCTGGATGTGGGCGACCATGGCGGCCGACACCGACGCCGGCGGGGCGATGGTGCCCTCGTTCCAGTCCAGCTTCTGCACCGCGGTCGGCGGCAGGTCGCTGCGCAGGATCTTGTCCAGCGAGGTGGTGGGGCTGTAGCGAGGCAGCCCCTGCGGCTCCCGCCGGGCGTCCCGGACCGCGGCGAGATCGACCACGTCGGAGTCGTTGGCGGAGACGATGGCGAGCTGGGAGCGGGGGGCCATTTGGCCGCAGACCATGCAAGCCCTGAACCGGCGCGGATTTCGCTAGGTTATGTCGGACGATGTCGGCTTTTCACCACTTGTTGACGGGTGTCTGACACCGAGGTGACGCGGATGGGTCAGGGCGGTGCCGTCAGATGCCGCCGTGCCAGAGGTGTGCCCGGCGGGATCGCGTGCGGGATCAAGGGGTCGCGGCGCCGTCCCGGTCCTGCTCCGCGCCTTCCAGCGCGCGGATGCGGCGGTCGGCGCGGACCACTTCGAAGGTGCGGACCGTCAGCATGATCACCATCTGCAGGACCTGGGTCCCGGCCAGGATCCAGACCATCAGCGGCAGGCGATCGATCACCAGCGCCAGGCCGAGCCAGAACCACAGGTCGACCTCTTCGAAGCGCCAGATCCGGCCGAGCATCGTGAGCCCCCAGCGGAGCCACTGGCCCGTCGTGCGGGTGGGCGGCGGCGCGATGACGATCGGGCGGGTGCGCGCCGCCACCGCCGCGGCGGGATCGCCCCGCGCCTCCAGCCATCGCACGCGCTCGGTCTCGGCCACCGCGAGCCACTTCGCGTAGCCGCAGACGTTCATGCCCATCACCGAGGCCAGCGCCAGGGCCTGGTAGTAGGCCTCGCCGGTCTCGACCGCGGCGCGCCAGCCGGCGACGCCGACGATCGCGGTCCACGTCACCATGTCGGAGGCCTTGTCGTAGAACGAGCCGAGCTTGGTGAACGCGCGGCGGTAGCGCGCCAGCGTGCCGTCCATGTGATCGAACAGCACGCCGACCTGCAGCAGCGCCGCGGCCCACAGCCAGTAGCGCGGGTCGAGCATCAGCGCCGCCGCCGCGAGCTTGGCGAGGTTGCCGACGGTGGTGCAGCGGTTGGGCGTGACCCAGCGCCAGTCGGCGATCGGGTACAGCACCGCGATCGTCAGCGGCCGGATCACCAGCGCCGCGTAGAACTCGCTCGACTGGTAGTTGCGCAGGCGCGCGAGGCGATCGCGATCCATCCGGTGCGCGCGATACCACAAACCGTTCGCGCTAGGTGATCGGGCAGGTGTCAGGCGGGCGCGGGCATCGTTATTGCGTGTAACGTGCGAGCGCTGATGGCAGGGTCGACCGAGATCAAGAGCGACGTGAACCGCGGCCTGGCCTGGATCGGCCTGGCCAGCTCGCTGGTCGGGATCCTCGACTTCCTCGCGATCCTGTTCATCCTCGGCTTCTGGATCGACCGGGAGCAGTACGGCATCGCCACGATGGCGGTGTGGATGTTCCCGATCCTCGATCAGGTCACCGACCTCGGCCTGTCGGCGGCGGTGATCCAGCGCGAGCGCACCGACGACGCGGTGATCTCGTCGGTGTTCTGGATCAACTTCGCGATGGCCGGGTTCTTGTTCCTGGTGCTGCTGGTGGCGGCGCCGCCGCTCGCCGAGGCCTTCTACGACCACCGGGTGGTCGGCTGGCTGCTGGTGGCCTACGGCTCCAAGCTCTTGTGGCAGAACTTCTACTTCATCCCGGTGGCGCTGATGAAGCGCGAGCTCCGCTTCAAGGAGCTGTCGGTCATCCGCATACTCGCCAACCTCACCGAGTTCGCCGCCAAGGTCGGCTTCGCCGCCGCCGGCTTCGGGATCTGGTGCTTCGTGTTCGGGCCGCTCGGCCGCGTGCTGGTGACTGGCATCGGCGCGCAGATCTGCCACCCGTGGCGGCCCAAGGCGGTGCTCAAGCTGCGCGAGACCTGGGACCACGCGGCGTTCGGCATCAAGGCGTCGGCCTCGCAGATCTTGTTCTACACGTACACCAACCTCGACTACCCGGTGGTCGCGCACTACTTCGGCGCGTCGGCGCTCGGCGTCTACCGGCTGGCCTACGAGGTGGTGCTCGAGCCGGTGCGGATGATCTCGAACGTGGTGGTCGACATCGCGTTCCCGACGTTCGCCAAGCTGCGCCACGACCGGCCCAAGCTGATCGCCCAGTTCGTCTCGTTCACCCGGATGAACCTGGTGACGGTGATGCTGTACTCGGCGATCGTGTTCGTCGCCTGCGAGGAGGTGATCACGGTGTTCTTCCCGAAGTTCGGGCTGGCGCCGGTCGACTCGGTGCGGGTGCTGCTCGGGGTCGCGGTGCTGCGCTCGCTGTCGTACGTGCTGCCGCCGCTGCTCGACGGCATCGGCCACCCGAGCCGGACGCTGATCTACACGATCGTCGCGGCGATCGTGCTGCCGGCGTTCTTCGTGATCTCGGCGCGGGCGCTGGGGCCGCGGTACGGCTTCGAGTCGGTGGCGATCGCGTGGGCGGTCGGCTATCCGATCGCGTTCGTCGTCTTGCTGTTGCTGGTGACCTACACGATCGACCTGAAGGTGATGGAGTTCGTGCGGCAGGTGGTCGGCGTGCCGCTGTGCATCCTGGCCGCGGCCGCGGTCGGGCAGGGCGTCAAGTGGGCGATGATGGGGACGCCGCTGGCGGTCCGCCTGCCGGCGATCACCGTCGCGATCGTCGGCGTGGCCGGCGTGCTGCTCGCCTACACGCAGGGGCTGTCGCCGGCCCGCGCCCGGGCCGCGCTGCGCGGCGCGCCGCCGCCGCCGCCGCCTGCCGACGAGCCGCCGGCCGCGGCCGCGCCGCCGGCGGCCTGAGTTCCCGCGGCGCTACCCGAGCAGCGCGGCGCGATCGTCGTCGACGCCGTCGTCGATGAGGTCGACGCCGTGGCGCGCGAAGCGGCGGGTCGCGGCGACGGCGTAGGCCGCGGCGGCGTGCTGCGCGTCGAGGCACCACTGCGCGTGGGCGGCGAGGTACGCGAGCTCGAGCGCGCGGCCGAGCGTCATCGCGAAGCGGCGGGCGCCGGCCTCGAGGGTGTCGTGGTGGCCGAGGTGCGCGGCGGCCCAGCGCTGGGCGTGGGCGAGGCCGGCGCGCGCGGCGTCGACCGCGGGGCGCAGGCGCTCGTCATCGACCGCGCGGGCGTGGGCCTCGAGATCGGCGGCCAGCGTCGCGAAGGCGCCGCCCTTGGCCAGCGCGCGCAGCGTGTCGAGCGACAGCACGTTGGTGGTGCCCTCCCAGATCGGCAGCACCTGCGCGTCGGCCATCAGCCGCGGCAGGCCGGTGTCCTCGACGTAGCCGGCGCCGCCGCAGCTCTCGATCGCCTCGGACGCGATCGCCACCGCTTGCTTGGCGGTGGTGAGCTTGGCGATCGGCGTGAGCGCGCGCAGCAGGCGCTGCGCGTCGTCGCCGCCGTCGTGCTCGCAGGCGCCGAGCACCGCGACCGCGCGGAACGCCAGCATGAACGCGGCGGCGGCCTCGGCCTCGAGGCCGGCCAGCGTGTCGGCGTGCAGCGGCTTGTCGCTGAGGAGCGCGCCGAACGCGCGGCGGCGGGTCGCGAAGTCGCGCGCCAGATCGAGCGCGCGGCGCATGCCGGCGACCGAGCACACCGCGTTCCAGGTGCGGGTGAGCGACAGCATCGGCGTGATCGCGCGGACGCCGCCCGACGGCGCGCCGACCAGGATCGCCGGGCAGCCGTCGAGGGTGAGCTCGGCGGTCGGCACCTTGCGCGTGCCGAGCTTGTCCTTCAGGCGGTTGACCGCGACGCCGGGCGCGAGCCGACCGGCGGCGTCGCGGACCTGCACGTAGAACAGCGCGAGGCCGGCCGAGCCGTCGGGGTTGCCGACCGGGCGGCCCAGGGTCAGCGCCATCTCGGCGGTGGTGGCCGAGGTGAACCACTTGGTGCCGGTCAGGCGCCAGGTGCCGTCGGCGTCCTGGCGCGCGACGGTCTCGGACAGCCCGACGTCCGAGCCGCCGGTGCGCTCGGTCATCCACTGGCCCGAGGTCCACGCGGTCGCGGGATCGGTCGAGGTGAGGCGGGGCAGGGCGCGCTCGATGAGCGCGGCGTTGCCGCTGGCGAGCAGCGTGCGCGCGGCGCCATCGGTCATCGCCAGCGGGCAGGTGTAGACGTCGAGCGACGGCCCGAGCACGTGCACGCGCGCGAACTGCTCGACGCGGGCGTGGGCGCCGCGCGCGCGGTCGTAGCCAGCCGCGACCAGGCCGTGCTCGGCGGCCAGCCGGGCCGCCTGCTTCCACAGCGGCGACACCTCGATGTGATCGATGCGGTTGCCCCACGCGTCCCACGGCGTGTGGACCGGCTCGTTCTCGCGATCGGCGAGCTGCAGCTCGTAGAGCGCGCCACCGGCCAGCCCGCCGAGCGCGCCCAGCCGCTCGTGCACCGCCGCGCGCTCGTCGGCGGCGAAGGTGCGATCGACCAGCGAGGCCAAGAGCTTGTCGGTCGCGTAGGTGTTGCCGAGCCGCGGAGCTTCCTGGATGAACGCCATGCCCGGACCCTACCGCGGCCCGCGCGCGCCGCGCGCGACATCGTCTGCCACGCCTGGGTGCGGTCCGACGTCGCGCCCGCGCACCAACGGCCCGATCCTCGCTGACGCATCTCTGCGCCCTCACGCACCAACGGCCCGATCCGCGCTGAAGGATCCGGGCCGCTCACGCACCAACGGCCCGATCCGCGCTGAAGGATCCGGGCCGCTCACGCACCAACGGCCCGATCCTCGCTGGAGGATCCGGGCCGCTCACGCACCAACGGCCCGATCCTCGCTGAAGGATCCGGGCCGCTCACGCACCAACGGCCCGATCCTCGCTGAAGGATCCGGGCCGTTTTGGGTGGGGCCCCCGGCGCATGCCGGGGGAGGGTCTTTGCGAAAGACCCTCTATTACATAGGCGGCGCGCCGGGGGGCGGCGCCGTCGGCGCGACCGTCGTCGGGGCGATGCCCGGGTTCGGCGGCGGCGCGACCTGGCCGCACAGGTAGCGCACGCGCTGCTCGGTGGCCTGGCGGGTCGAGGTGACGCCCTGGGTGTTCGAGCCGCCGCGGGTCGACGACGCGCCCACCGAGTTCGAGCTGTTCGAGTCGTACTGCGACGCCGAGCCGGCGACGGTGTCCTCGCCGTACTGGGTGTTCTGGTTGGTGAACGTGTCCTGACCGATCACCTCTTCGCCGCGCTGGGTGATGGTGTAGTTGTTCGGGCCGCAGTGGGCCGCCATCTTCTTCTGCGCGTCCTCGAACGCCTTCCCCTGGTCGCCGACCAGGCGGATGATCCCGCCGGTCTGGGTCTGGGTGACGTACTCGGCGTGGCCGCACGCGGCCAGGAGGGCCGCACCAAAGAGTCCAAGGGCAATCTTGCGAAGCATCTCTCGTATTCCTTCCCTGACGGTGACGGCCGTCGCTCAGGGACACTAATACAGGTGCGCCGCGTCGGCAACCGGCCAGGCCTTGACCGAGGTCACAGACCGAGGGAGCCTCGCGGCGATGCTCGAGGTCGTGTCCCGGATCGATCGCGTGGTGGTCCACCCCGGCGCGGCGATGGTGACGCGGATCGCGTCCGCGACGCTGACCGCCAGCGCTGAGGTGGCGTTCGTCGGCCTGCCGGCGGGTCTCGACGAGGACTCGCTCGAGGTCGAGGTCTCCGGCCCGGGCCGCGCCACCGCGGTGCGCGCGGCGTGGGCGGTCGTCACCGCCGAGGCCGGCGGCACCGACGCCGAGCGGCGCGCCGCGACGACGCGGCTGGCCGAGCTGACCGCCGAGCGGACGTCGCTCAAGGCGAGCCTGGCGGCGCTGGCCGGGTTGGCGCCGGTGGCTCCGACGGGCGATCGCGCGGCGCGGCCGGGCTGGAGCGACGCGGTGACCGCGCGCGCGGCGGTGGTGGCCGTCGGCAGCCGGCGCGGCGCGGCGCTGCGCGCGGCGCTGGCCGAGCTCGACCGCGCGATCGAGGCGGCGCAGCGCGCGCTGGCCGCCGCCGAGGAGCGGTGGCGGCGGCGCTCGTCGGCCGAGCTGGCCGCGGGCAGCCTGAGCCGGACCGCGGTCGCGGCGGTGCGGGTCGACGGCGACGGCGGGCCGTGCACGCTGACCTGCCGCTACCGGGTCGCCGGCGCGCGCTGGACGCCGCGCTACGTGGCGCGGCTCGGCGACGGCCAGGTGCAGCTCGAGCTGCGCGCGGCGGTCGCGCAGGCCACCGGCGAGGACTGGCACGACGCGGCGCTCGAGCTGTCGACCGCCGCGCCGACCCGCAAGGTCGCGCTGCCCGAGCTGCCGGCGCTCCGCATCGGCCGCGCGCAGCCGGCGCCGCGGCGGGCCGGGTGGCGCGCGCCGCCGGTCGGCGTCGACGAGCTGTACCGCGACTGGGACGCGGCGTTCCGCGGCGGCGTGGCGCCGGCGCCGCGGCTGACCGAGGAGGTCTTCGACGAGCTCGACGCCGACGAGCCGACCAGCGAGCAGAGCGTCGACGCGCTGCGGGCGATGGCCGGGGCGCCGCCGCCGGCTCCGCCGATGGTCAGCGCGGCGATGGCGCCGAGCGCGACCCGGGCGCCCGGCGCGCCGCCGGCGCCGATGAAGAAGTCGATGGCGGCGGCGCCCGCGCAGGACGCGCGCAAGGCCCGCGGCAAGGGCGAGGGTGGCGGTGGCGGACGGCGGCTCGCGCCGGCGCCGCTCGAGGAGGCCACCGCGATCACCGCGGCCGACGACCTGCTCGCGTTCGGCGCGCTCTACCTGCCGGGGCCCGAGGTCGCCGGCCGCGGCGTGCTGCGCCGTCCCGACGACGCGGCGCGCGGCGCGGTCCCCACCGAGGTGCTGAGCCACGGGCGCGGCGCGGCGCAGGCCCGTCGCCAGGCCCTGACGGCGCGCGCGCTGCCGCCCGGCTGCCACGAGCCCGCGCCCGGCCAGTACGACTACGCGTTCGCCACCAGCGGGCGAGTCGACGTGGCCGGCGACGGCGCGTGGCACGCGATCGCGGTGGCCAGCCACGCGGCGCCGGTGACGATCGCCCACGTCGTGGCGCCGGCGGTGGCGCCCGAGGTCTACCGGCTCGCGACCGTGGTCAACCCGCTCGACCTGCCGCTGCTCGCCGGGCCGGTCGACGTCTACGAGCGGGACGAGCTGGTGCTGACCGCGCCGCTCGACGAGACGCCGCCCGGCGGCGCGATCCAGATCGGCCTCGGCGTCGATCCCGAGGTCAAGGTCGCGCGCAACCTGCGCTACCGCGAGGAGAGCGCCGGGGTGCTGCGCGGCTCGCTGCGGCTCATCCACGAGGTGGCGATCGACGTCGAGCACCTCGGCCGCGCGCCGGCGACGCTCGAGGTGCGCGAGCGGGTCCCGATCCCGGCGCCCGACACCGACGAGGTCGAGGTGGCGATCGACGAGGTGGTGCCCGGCTGGGAGCCGTGGCGCCCCGAGCCGGCGCCCGGCCACGCGGCGCTGCGCGGCGGCCACCGCTGGCGGCTGACGCTGGCGCCCGGCGAGCGGCGCAGCCTGCGCGTCGCCTACGCGATCAAGATCGCGAGCAAGCACGAGCTGGTCGGCGGCAACCGGAGGGACGCGTGATCCCGGTGGTGGCGGCGGCGGCGGCGGTGCTGGTGCTCGAGGATCGCGCGCGCGTCGAGCGCCGGGTCACGGTCGCGGTCCCGGCCGGCCCGTCGCGGCTGAGCCTGGCCGGCGTCGCGCCGGTGCTCGCCGACAAGTCGGTGGTGGCCCGCGCGATCGGCGCCGAGGTGATCGACGTGCGGGTGCGCCGCGAGGTGGCGCCGTGGCGCGACGGCGCCGACGACGGCCGCGCGGTGGCCGCGGAGATCGCCGCGCGGCGCGCGTCCCGCGAGGCCGCCGAGCGCGACCGCCTCGACCACGCCGCGCGCGCCGAGCAGGCGGCGGCCGCCGCGACGGCCGAGGACGCGGTGATGGCGCGGGCGACGCTCGAGCTGGCCGGCGCCGCCGCCTGGGGCGAGGCCGCCGCCGACGCCGAGGCCCAGCTGAGCGCGCTGGCCGACGCGTCGCGCGGCCACCACCGCGAGGCGGCGGGCGCGCGCCAGGCCGCCGCCGACGCCGCCGCGCTGGTCGCGACGCTCGACGCGCAGCTCGCCGAGCTCGAGCGCGGCGCGGTGCGCCAGGTCGCGCGCCTGGAGATCGACGTGGTCGCCGCGGTGGCGGGCGACGTCGAGCTGACCGTCGCGTACACCGTGCCCGGCGCGTGCTGGCGCCCGTACCACACCGCGACCTGGCGCGGCGACGCGCTCGAGGTCGCCACCGACGCCTGCGTGTGGAACGCCACCGGCGAGGACTGGCGCGACGTCGAGCTGGGCTGCTCGACCGCGCGGCCGTCGCTCGGCGCGACGCCGCCGATGCTGGTCGACGATCCGCTGCACGTGCAGGCCAAGGGCGCGCTGGTGGCGCAGGTGCGCGACGACGCGATCGCCACCACCGGCCTGGGCGGCGCGCGGGCGCTGGCCCAGGTGCCGGGCGTCGACGACGGCGGCCGGGTGCAGGTGCTGGCCGCCGGCGCGCCGGCGACGGTGCTCGCCGACGGTCGCCCGCACCGGATCCGCATCGGCGCGTGGACCACGCCGGTCGAGGCCGCCCACGTCGCGTTCCCGGAGCTGGCCGCGGCGGTGATCGTGCGCACCCGCGCGGTCCACGCCGGCGCGACGCCGCTGCTGGCGGGCCCGGTCGATCTGGTGCGCGACGGCGGCTACACCGGCCGCACGTCGATCCTCTACGTCGCGCCGGGCGAGCGGTTCGAGCTGGGCTGGGGCGCCGATCCGGCGCTGCGGTTGTCGCGCACCGCCCGCGAGAAGCGCGACGAGCCCGGCGTGTTCGGCGCGTGGACCCAGGTGCGCCACCGGATCGCGATCCGGCTGTCGAACCTGGGCGCGACCGCGCGCACGATCACCGTCACCGAGCGGGTCCCGGTGTCCGAGCTGCCCGACAAGGTCGAGGTGGTGCTGCGGCCGGTCGACGCCTGGCAGCTCGAGGACGACGACGGCGTGATCCGCGATCGCACGCCGCGGGTCACGGCGCGCGCGACCGGCGACCACGGCATGGTGACGTGGACCGTCGAGCTGCCGCCGCGGCAGCGCCGCGCGATCGCCCACGAGTACGTCGTCAAGGTCCACGGCTCGGTGCAGGGCCTGTGACCGCGCTCGACGACGGCGCCCGCGCGGCGCAGATGCTGGCCGATCGCCTGGGCAAGAACCGCCGGCACCTCGGCAAGTGGGCCAAGCGCGAGGGCGTGACCTGCTGGCGCTGGTACGACCGCGACATCCCCGACGTGCCGGTCACCGTCGACGAGTACGAGGGCGCGCTGGTGATCGCCGACTGTCGCCGCGCCGGCGCCGAGGACGTGCTCGACCCGGCGTGGTTCGACGCGGTGGTGGCGGCGGTCGCCGCCGCGGCGCCCGACGCGCCGATCCACGCCCGGGCCCGGCGGCGCATGACCGATCGCCGCGAGACCGGCGCGCAGTACCAGCGCCAGGGCGACGCCGGCGCGTGGCGCGAGGTCGGGGAGGGCGGCCGGCGCTTCCACGTGAACCTGTCGGACTACCTCGACACCGGGCTGTTCCTCGATCATCGCCCGAGCCGCGGCGAGGTCGGCGCCGCGGCGGCGGGCAAGCGGGTGCTGAACCTGTTCTGCTACACCGGCGCGTTCACGGTGTACGCCGCGACCGGCGGCGCCGCGGCGACGGTGTCGGTCGATCTGTCGAACACCTACCTCGACTGGGCCGCCGACAACCTCGCGCGCAACCGGGTCGACCTGCGCCACCACGCGCTCGAGCGCGCCGACGTGAGCGCGTGGCTCGGCGCCTACCGCGGCCCGAAGTTCGACCTGGTCGTGTGCGATCCGCCGACGTTCTCGAACTCGAAGAAGATGCACGGCACGTTCGACGTGCTGCGCGATCACGTCGAGCTGTTGACCGCGGTCGCGCGGCTGACCGCGCCCGGCGGGACGATCCTGTTCTCGACCAACCACCGCAGCTTCAAGCTCGAGCCGCGGGCGCTGGCCGGCTGGGCGCCGCACGAGGTCACGCGGCGCTCGGTGCCGCCCGACTTCGGCTACTCGCGGCCGCACCGCGCGTGGCGGTTCACCGCGCCGGCAGCGCCGCTCGCACCTGGGTGAGCACCGTCGGGGTCGCGACCGCGACCCGCGCGGCCAGCGCGTCGAGCACGTCGACGATCGCCGGGCGCTCGGCCGGCGTCGGCGCCAGCCGCGGCCGGTGCCCGAGGATGCGATCGAGCCGACGCGCCACGCCGGCGCCGCGATCGAGATCGGTGGGCGGCGGCGCCGCGCGCAGGCGGTCGAGCAGCTGCGCGAAGCGCAGGTCGCCGTCGCCGTCGGTCCACGCCACCGGCCCGGGGTGCGCGAGGCCGGTCGCGAAGCTGGCGCGGTAGCCGGCGTCGCGGGTGAGCACGCCGTCGAGGAGCAGCTCGACGCCGACGTGGGCGACCGCGCGGGTCGGGCCGCGCCGCACGCCGCGCGCGGTCAGCCGCGCCTCGGCGTCGCGCATCAGCCCGACCACCGCGGGCGCGTGGTGGAAGGCGGCGTCGGTGGCGTGGTGGTGCGCGACCCCGGCGGCCAGCCGTGGATCGGGCTGCGCGTCGAGCCGCGCGCCGATCATCGACGCGAAGTCGGGCAGCATCGCGCCGAGCAGCCAGCCGCCGTCGTCGGCGTGCCACGACGCCACCGCGGCGTGCCCGAAGAAGTTCACGCCTGCTGATAGCATGCGCCGTGGCCTACGTCGTCGCGGTCGATCTCGGCACCCAGACCTGCAAGGCCGCGGTCTACGACGACGCGCTGATCGCGCGGGGCGTCGGCCGCGTGGCGATCGCGACCGCGCACCCGCGGCCGGGCTGGGCCGAGCAGGACCCGCGGGCGTGGGAGCGGGCGGTCGGCGCGGCGATCGCCGACGCGCTGGGCGCCGCCGGGCTGCCGCCGGCCGCGATCGCGGCGCTCGCCTTCACCGGCCAGCTCGACGGCATGATCGCGGTCGACGCCGCCGGCGCGCCGCGGTCGCCGTGCTGGCCGTGGCTCGATCGCCGCGCCGGCGCCGCGCTGCCCGCGCTCGATCGCGATCGGTTCCACACCACCACCGGCCAGGTCGCCGATCCCAGCCACCTCGCCGCCAAGGCGCGCCACTGGGATCGCACCGGCGACGGGCCGCCGGCGGCGTGCTTCCACGCGCCGGTGTCGTACCTGGTCGCGCGCACCACCGGCGCGCGGGTGATCGACCCCAGCCAGGCGTCGACGACGATGCTGTTCGATCTGGCGACCGGCGCCTGGGATCCCGCGCTGTGCGCGGCGTTCGAGCTCGACCCGGCGCGGCTGCCGACGATCGCCGCCGCCACCGCGCGCGCCGGCGCGCTGCACGCCGCGGGCGCGGCGCTCACCGGGCTGCCGCGCGGCACGCCGGTCGCGGTCGGCACCGGCGACGACTTCGCCGCGCCGATCGGCGTCGCGCTCGCGGAGCGCGCGCTGCTGTGCGCGGTCGGCACCGCCGAGGTGGTCGGCGCGCGCGGGCCGATCGCGACCCGCGACCCGGGGCGGCTGGTCGAGACCCACCCGTACCCGCTCGGCGGTGGCTTCGTCGAGAACCCCGGCTGGGCCGCGGGCGGCGCGATGACCTGGCTCGCCGGGCTGACCGGCCACGACGCCGCGGCGCTCGATCGCGCCGCCGCCGCGGTGCCGCCGGGCAGCGACGGGGTGACGTTCGTGCCGGCGCTGGGCGGCGCGATGGTGCCGCGCTGGGATGCCGCGGCCCGGGCCGCCTTCGTCGGGCTCGGCCCCGGCCACGGCGTCGGCCACCTGGCCCGCGCGATCTACGAGGCGTGCGCGGTGGCGATGGCGGTGGTCGCCGAGCACCTGGCCGCGCGCGGCGTGCCGACCGACACCGTCGCGCTGGTCGGCGGCGGCGCCCGCGCCGACACCTGGGCGCAGCTCCGCGCCGACGTCGGCGGGCGGCCGGTCGCGCGCTACGCCGACGTCGACGCGTGCCCGCGCGGCGCGGCGATCCTGGCCATCGCCGCCCGCGACGGCGCCGACGCGATCGACGCGATCGTCGCCCGCGCGCCGCGGCCGATCGCCTGGTGCGAGCCCGCGCGCGCGCACGCGACGCGCTACGCCGAGGCGCGCGCCCAGCTGATGGCCACCGTCGACGCGCTGGCGCCGATCGACCACGCCCACGCGGCGCGCGGCTGACCGCGACTACTTGGTCGGCGCGGCGGGGGCGGCGGGGGCGGCGGGGGCGGCGGCCGGCGGCGTCGCGGCGCAGCGGAAGCCGAAGTGGTGGTACGGCTTGTTGCCGGGCAGGTGCGCGCGGCGCCACGTGCCGGCGGCGTACTCCCAGGTCCACCACCACGATCCGCCGCGCACGACGCGGTGGCGTCGCCCCGGGCACTCGTCGGCGCCGCCGCACGGGCCCTTGGGATCGCGGCCGCTGCACTCGGCGCCGCACTCCTCGTAGCTCTTCGAGTACCAGTCCTGCACCCACTCCCACGAGTTGCCGCTCATGTCGTAGAGCCCGTAGACGCCGGGCGCGCGAGTGCCGACGTCGGCGGTGGCCCACTTGGGCGGGCCGCCGAGGCCGCAGCCCTTCTTGCCGCCCTCCATGATGATCGCCCGCTTGCAGGTCGGCTTCTCGTCGCCCCACGGGTACAGGTGCCCCTCGGGGCCGCGCGCCGCCTTCTCCCACTCGGCCTCGGTGGGCAGCCGCTTGCCGGCCCACGCGCAGTAGTCCCGCGCGTCGAACCACTTGATGCCGACGACCGGCTGCTTGGGCCCCGAGAACCCGACCTTGTAGGCGGGCGCGTGCTTGCGACAGGCGCCGGCCTGCGCGCACTTCTTGTAGTCGGCGTTGGTCACCTCGTAGGTGTCCATGTAGAACGTCGACACGAAGATCGTGGCCTTGGGCCGCTGATCCTTCTCGCCGTCGTCGGCGCCGCGGATGAAGTCACCCTCGGGGATGCACTTCATGTCGGCCGGGGCCTGGGCGCAGGCGGCGGGCTGGTCGGCGCGCGCGGTCCGAACGGCCGGGGCGGAGATCGCGGCGAGCGCGAGCGCGAGGACGGTGGCGAGGCGGAGTGGCTGCATGTTCTTTTGCCCTCGGAGGAGAATGTGCGAGGCTCGAGGGGTGCGGTTCTACCTCGCCGGCCTCGCGTGTGCATGGGCGATCGCCCACGCCGGACCGGCGCAAGCGCAACGCGCGCACAGCCGGGATCCATTCCACGACGTCGCGTCGCTGAACGCGCGGCTGGCGGCGCTGCACGCCGCGCACCCGACGACCACCCGCGTGGTGACGGTCGCCTCGACCGACCACGGCGACGTGCAGGCGCTCGAGGTCGACCCCGCCGGGCAGTTCGCCCCCGACGCGCCGGCGCTGTTCATCCAGGGCGGCATCCACGGCAACGAGTGGATCTCGACCGAAGTGGTGCTGCGCCTGGCCGAGCTGGTCAGCGACGGCCAGCCCCGCTGGCGCGGCCTGACCTACCGGCTGGTGCCGGCGATCAACGTCGACGGCTTCGCCACCGGCTCGCGCAAGGCCCTCGATCCCGCGGGCAAGCCGTACGACGCCAACCGCGACTTCCCGGTGCCGGGCCAGGCCGACCACCCGTCGCAGCCGCTGATCGCGGCGCTGCGCGACTACGTCGAGACCGGCAAGGTGGTCGCGGTGCTCGACTACCACTCGGCCGCCGAGTGCATGCTGTGGCCGTTCGCGTACGACAAGGCCGCGGCGCCCCCCGACGTCGACGCGATCGCCGCGATCACCGCGCGGATGGCGTCGGCGGTCGGCTTCTGCAGCGGCCAGGTCGCCAAGGTCATCAGCTACAAGCACCAGGGCACCGCGTCGGACTGGTACCAGGACGCGCTCGGCGTCCCGGCGATCTTGATCGAGCTGGGCTCGGTCGACGATCCGGGCAGCCAGGCGGTCGAGCAGATCTTGATCGATCAGGAGCGGCCGTTCGGGCTGTTCCTCGGGTGGCTCGAGGCGCGCGGCGTCAAGGCCGCGCCCCCGGCGGTGGCCAGCGGCTGCCGCGACGTCACCATCACCGTCGGCGAAGCGCCGCTCGGCTACCAGGCCACCGGCCCGGTGTGCGACGGCCAGCGCCACGGCGCGTGGCAGTTCCGGTACGTCGACGGTGGCGTGATGCGCGAAGGCACGTACCAGCGCGGCCAGGAGGAGGGCGCGTGGCGGACCTTCCACCCCGGCGGCCAGCCCGCGGACGTCGGCGCGTTCGTCGCCGGCACGCCCGACGGCGGCTGGAAGCGCTACGCCACCACCGGCACGCTGGTCGAGGAGCGCAGCTACGCGGCCGGCTCGCGCGAGGGCGCGCTGTCGCGGTGGACCGACGACGGCGCGCTGTGGCAGGTGCGGGCGTGCGCCGGTGGCATGTGCAAGACCCAGTGCAAGACCAGCGGCAAGACGACGTGCGAGCAGATCCTCGCGAAGGCGGCGCGCCCCGAGCGCCACGCCAAGCGCCCGGCGGCGGCCAAGACCCGCGCGAAGCCGGCCGCGGTGCGCGCCAAGCCCAGCCGCGCCAAGCCCGCCGCGGTGCGCGCCAAGCACCCCGCGAAGCGCAAGCGGGCGACCCCGGCGTCGTGACCGCGGGCACGCCGCTCCGCGATCGCGCCGCCCCGCGCTACAGTGCGCCGCGATGGTCCCGCGCCTGATGGCCGCCGCGCTCGCCGCCCTCGCCGCGACCGGCGTCGGCTGCGCCGACGACGCGCAGCTCACCTGCGTCACCGTCGACCTCACCTGCGCGCCGCTGTACGCGCCGACCTGGGCCAACGTCAGCGGCACGACGCTCGGCCCCAAGTGCGCGGCGTCGGGCTGCCACACCACCGCCGCCGCGAAGGGCGGCCTCATCCTCGACGATCCCGCCACCGCCTACGAGCGCCTGATCAACGGCGGCTACGTCGTCGCCGGCGACGTCGCGTGCAGCGAGCTGACCGAGCGCATCTTCACCACCGCGAGCAGCCTGCGCATGCCGCGCGGGGCGCGGCTGTCCGACGCCGAGGCGTGCGCGGTCGCGCAGTGGGTCGCGGCCGGCGCGCCGGGGCCGGTGGCGCCGGCCCGCGCGACGGAGGCGCCGTGATCGGCGCGCGGCTCGTGGCGCTCGCGCTCGTCGGGGTGGCCGCGTGCGGCGGCGACGACGTGCTGCCCAAGGCCGAGCTGATGGATCCGGCCACCTGCGCGCAGTGCCACCCCAAGCACCACCGCGAGTGGGCGTCGTCGATGCACGCCTACGCCGGCGACGATCCGGTGTTCCTGGCGATGAACAAGCTGGGCCAGGAGGAGACCGGCGGCGCGCTCGGCGACTTCTGCGTGCGCTGCCACGCGCCGATCGCGCTGGCCGAGGGCCTGACCACCGACGGCACCAACCTGCCCGACGTGCCGCAGTGGGCCAAGGGCGTCACCTGCTACTTCTGCCACAACGCCGTCGAGGTCACCGGCGAGCACAACGCGCCGATCCGGCTGGCCGGCGATCAGACGATGCGCGCCGGGCTGCGCGATCCGATCCGCAGCCCGGCTCACCGCACCGCGTACTCGGAGCTGCTCGACGCCACCAAGGGCGCGTCGGCGAACCTGTGCGGCTCGTGCCACGACATCGTCACGCCGGGTGGCGTCCACCTCGAGCGCACCTTCGCCGAGTGGAAGGCGACGATCTTCGCCGACCCCGATCCGCGCAAGCAGCTGTCGTGCGCGGCGTGCCACATGATCGCCACCACCGACGTCGTCGCCGAGGGGCCGGGCTTCACCGCGCCGCTGCGCGACTTCGGCCGGCGCGAGCACACCTTCGCGGCGATCGACACCGCGCTGACCGCGTGGCCCGACAAGGCGCTACAACAAGCGGCGATCGATCGCGATCTCGCGGCGCTGCTGGTGCCGCGGCTGTGCGTGCTGCCGGTCGACGGCGGTCGCATCGACTACCGCCTCGACAACGTCGGCGCCGGCCACATGTTCCCGTCGGGCGCGACCGCCGATCGCCGGGTGTGGATCGAGCTGGTGGCCTACGGCGCCGGCGACGCGGTGCTGTTCTCGACCGGCCTGGTGCCGGCGGCGGATCCGCCGCTCGATCCCGAGGACCTCGGCGATCCCAACCTGTGGCGCCTCGACACGCCCGCCACCGACGCCGCCGGCGCGCGCACCGAGAAGTTCTGGGCGATCCAGGCGATCGATCACCCGGGCACGCTGCTCGGGCCCGCGGTCACGACCGACCCCAACGACCCGCGCTTCTACCACGCGGTCGAGAAGTCGTTCCCGGTGCCGGGGCTGGTGCCGCAGATCGAGCGAGTCACCGCGCGGGTGCTGATCCGGCCGCTGCCGATGGCGCTGCTCGGCGAGCTGTTCGCCAGCGGCCACCTCGCGGTCGACCTGCGCGATCAGGTGCCGACCCACGTGGTCGGCGGCGCGACGCTCGAGTGGCGCACCGGCGGCCGCGACTGCGTGCCGTGACCGGCGGTCAGCCGGTGATGCAGAACGTGAACGTGACCTGATCGCGGGCGCCGCCGGTCGGCGTCTCCTCGAAGGTCACCTCCCACACGCCCGGCATCCACAGGTTGATCGGGCTGACCGTGAAGCGCCCCGGCACCGCCGGATCGGCGGTCCAGATCGCCTTGATGCCGGTGCCGTGACGGTGGTCGGGCATGAACGGCGTCACCACGAACACGCCGTCGGCGGCCGGCACCGGCGCGCCGCCGCGGCTGACGTCGATGACCCACGCGTTGTTGCCGCGGATCGGCAGCGCCGGATCGGCGGCGACGATCGTGAACGTCGTGCCGCCGGCGCCGGTGCGCGCGAGGTTGATCGCGAACGGCTCGTCGCGCTCGTCGACCTCGCAGTTGTAGGTGGTGTCGTCGGGCGGCGCGTCGTCGGCGCACGCGGCCAGCGCCGCGGCGAGGCCGAGGGCAGGGAGGCACCGGAGGACGGTCGGACGGCGCATGGCGGTCACGTCGAGGTTACGCCGCCCCCCGGGGCTGGCAAGAGGCCGGTGGTCAATGCAGCGGCGGCGTGACCAGCACCGCGGCGTCGCGATCGGCGCCGACCCCGAGCGGCGTGCCGCAGAACGTGACGATCGCCACGGCGCCGGCGCCGCCGGGCAGCGCGAAGCCCTGGCGCAGCGCAGCGCGGGGCCGCAGGTACGCGGTGACCACCTGGCGCCCGGCCGCGGCGGTGAAGCCGCCGACCTGCTGGCGCACCCCGAGCGACAGGGCGAACTTGCGGATCGGCGAGCCGTCGCTCGACACCCGCAGGCCGCGGCGCTGGATGACCCGGGTGGTCAGCTCGAAGCCGGCCAGCGGCAGCGGCGCCAGCGGCGTCAGCTCGACCTTCATCCGCGCCAGCGCGTCGGGGGCCAGCGCCATCGGCGCGCCGGCGTGCTCGCCGCGGGTCGCGATCACCACGAGCTGGGTGACCACGTCGCCGACCCGCTCGCGCGCGAGCACGCGGTGGCCGACGCGGTCGTAGCCAAGGAGCTCGAGCGTCTGCGCGGCCGGGGCCGGGGCGCGATCGTCGCCGGTGATCGAGGTGGTGGTGAGGAACGACAGCGAGGCGCGCATGGTGGGGCTCCGGCGCGGGCGGCTCGACAGGGCCGCCGGTCGCATCCGTGAGACGCTACGCACGGGCGAGTCATTCGGATCGGCGGCGTGCGGTGAGGGGGCGGTGAGGGCGGCGGTGCGGGCGAGGCGGGCCATACACCGGGTAGAACGTGCGACCGCCGGGCGCCGTTGCACCGAATCGACCGCGGAATAACGTCGTCGCCGCCCCGGTTCTCCCCGGTCAAGGCGTCGCGGTGGGCGGGTCCGGCGGGCCGTGGTCGACCATCGTCGCGCCGTCCGCGGTGGTCGTCGTCCAGATCCCGACCCGGTGGCCGGCCTGGTGCTGGCCGCGCACGCGCTCGCCGCCCGTGGCGTCGAGCTCGAGCCACGCCCCGTCGAGCACGCCGGCGCGGTAGCTGGCCCGCAGCGCCACCGAGCCGTCGCGGCGGTAGGTCGTCCAGGCGCCGTCGCGCTGGTCCGCGGCGTAGCTGCCGGTGAGCGCCGGCGCGCCGTCGGCGAAGCGCTCGACGTACGGGCCCTGGCGGACGCCGTCGGCGTAGCTCGCCTCGAGCACGACCGCCCCGGCGCGCCAGTGGCGGACCACGCCGTCGAGGCGGCCGGCGCGGTACGGCTCCTCGCGCAGCGGCGCGCCGCCGGCGGTCTGCCAGCGCCAGGTCCCGGCCTTGGCGTCGGCGCGGTAGGCGCCGTCGACGATGAGGCGGCCGCGGGCGTCGTAGCTGCGGGCGGCGCCGTCCCGCTGGCCGCGGCGGTAGGTGGTCTCCTCGGCGAGCGCGCCGCCGGCGTGGAAGCGGCGCACGACGCCGGTGCCGCGCACGATCCGATCGCGCCCCAGCTCGCGGCCGCGGGCGTCGACGTGGATGACGTCGCCGTCGACGAGGCCGGCCCGGTACGGCGTGGTGGTGGTGACGCCGTCGACGACCTCGGTCCAGGTGCCGACCCGCTGGCCGGCGCGGTAGTCGCCGCGGCGGATCGCCTGGCCGGCGCCGTCGAACCAGGTCCAGGTGCCGTCGGCGACGCCGGCCCGGTAGCGGCGCGCCTCGCGCATCCGGCCGCCGCTGCGGTACGCGGTCCACGCGCCGTCGAGCCGGCCGCCGGCGTCGAAGCGCTCGGCGAGCAACGTCTGGCCGTGGCGCCACAGCGTGCGCGCGCCGATCAGGTGGCCGGCCTGCCAGGTCTCGTGCAGCGCGATGGTGGCGCGGGTGCCGATCGCGCGCGCGCCGACGAGCTGCCCGGCTTGCCACGCCTCGGTGCGCCGCCGCTGGCCGCCGACGTCGACGGTGGCCGGGCCGTCTTGCGCGCCGGCGCGCCAGGCGCGGGTGGCGACCCAGGCGCCGTCGGACGCCGCGGTGGTGAGCGCGCCGGTGCCGTCGATCAGCGTCGCCGCGCCGGGCGCGCCGCCGAGGTCCCAGCGCCAGGTGCCGTCGGGGCGACCGCCGCGGTAGGCGCCCTCGGCCCGGACGCTGCCGTCGGGCGCCAGCGCCTGCCAGCGACCGTCGGCGACGTCGTCGACGAAGGTCCGCCGCGCCGCGACCGCGCCGTCGGGCGCGAGCTCGACCGCGGGCCCCTGCCGGCGGCCGGCGCCGTCGACGCAGGCGACGCCGCGGGTCGGCCACGGCGCGCGCGCCGCGTGCGCGCCGGGCGGGCAGGTGACGAGCGGTGGCGGCGCCGCGGCGGTGGTCGCGCGCGCGGGCGCGCCGCCATCGGCGGCGGTGGTGGCGGTGGCGGCGGCGGGCGCGGATGGCGCGGCGGTGATCGCCGGCGACGGCGGGGCGCCGCAGGTCACCAGCACCGGCAGCGCGATCGCGAGGGCGCGCATGCCGGCAGCATGCCACGCGCGCCGGCGACCGCGGTGTAGAGTGCGCGCATGACGATCGCACGCCCGCTCGGGCTCGCCCTCGCCGTGGCGCTGGCCGCCACCGCCGTCGCCCCCGACGCCGAGGCCCGGCCGCGGGCGCGGCGCGCCAAGAAGTTCGAGGCCAACAAGACCTTCGGGCTGGGCCTGATGCTCGGCGCGCCGACCGCGATCGCCGGCAAGTACTACTACGCCAGCGACAAGGCCTTCGACTTCGGCGTCGGCGCGATGCGCTACTACCGCCACCGCGACGGCCTGCACCTGCACGTCGATCACCTGTGGCACCCGGTGAGCCTGGCGTCGACCGCCGCGTTCGAGCTGCCGCTGTACGTCGGGCTGGGCTTCCGCATCTTCGACTTCGACGACAACGCCAACGACGACGGCGTCGCGATCGGCATCCGCGCGCCGATCGGCATCGCGTTCGACTTCAACAACACGCCGATCGACATCTTCGTCGAGCTGGCGCTGGTCGCCGACTTCTTCGTCGACTACGGCGACCGCTACGACGGCGACCTCAACGGGGCGGTCGGCTTCCGCTACTACTTCGAGTGATGCGCGTTCCGGCGGTGCGCTTCGCCGGCGCCGGCGGCGTCGAGGTGATCGCGCTCGGTGAGGTCGAGGTGCGCGCGCCGGGGCCGGGCGAGGTCGCGGTCGAGATCGCCGCGGCCGGCGTCAACCGCGCCGACCTGCTGCAGCGCCGCGGCCTGTACCCGGCGCCGCCGGGAGCGCCGCCCGACGTGCCCGGCCTGGAGTTCAGCGGCACCGTCGTCGCGCGCGGGCCGGGCGCGGCGCTGTGGGCCGAGGGCGCCGCGGTCATGGGCATCACCGGCGGCGGCGCGATGGCGCGGCGGATCGTCGTCCACGAGCGCGAGCTGATGCCGGTGCCGGCCGGCGTCGAGTTGATCGCGGCGGCGGCCATCCCCGAGGTGTTCCTGACCGCGTGGGACGCGATGATCCTGCAGGCCGGGCTGGCCGCCGGCGAGCCGGTGCTGATCCACGCGGTGGCCAGCGGCGTCGGCACCGCGGCGGTGCAGCTGGCGCGCGCGGTCGGCGCGCGGCCGCTCGGCACGTCGCGCACCGCCGGCAAGCTGGCCCGGGTCGCCGGCCTGGCCGACGGCGACGGCCTGGTCACCACCGACGGGCGCTTCGCCGCGGCGGTCCACGCGCGCACCGGCGGCGGCGCGGCGGTGATCCTCGACTGCGTCGGCGCGGCCTACGCCGAGGAGAACCTGCGCGCGCTGGCGCCGCGCGGCCGGCTGGTGATGATCGGCACGATGGGCGGCGCCACCGGGCCGGTGCCGCTGGGCATGCTGCTCGGCAAGCGCGCGACGATCATCGGCACCGTGCTGCGGGCCCGCCCGCTCGAGGAGAAGATCGCGCTGGCCCGGCGCGCGACCGCGCAGCTGGTGCCGCTGTTCGAGCGCGGCGTGCTGGCGCCGGTGATCGATCGCGTCTTGCCGATGGCGGCGTGCGCCGAGGCCCACGCCCACGTCGAGGCCGACGCCTCGGTCGGCAAGGTCGTGCTGCGCTGGGACTAGCCAGCGAGGCTACTCTCTGGGGCAACGCGGTACAGCCGCCCAGCGCGCCGCGCCGGGCGTTCAGGCCTGGGCGTTCACCCGCCGGGCCTTCAGGCCTGGGCGTTCATGCGCCGGGCCGGGCCCGGGACCTCGGCGCCCGCGCCGACCTGGCGGTTGGCGCCGTCGACGAAGATCGCGGTCGGGCACCAGGTCGCGGCGGCGTGGGCGTCGACCTCGGCGAAGGTCGCGATGATCACCAGGTCGCCGACCTCGGCCAGGTGCGCGGCGGCGCCGTTGATGCAGACGATGCCGCTGTGGTCGTCGCCGCGCAGCGCGTAGGTGGTGAGCCGCGTGCCGCGGGTGACGTTCCAGATGTGGACCTGCTCGTACGGCAGGATGCCGGCGGCGTCGAGCAGCTCGCCGCTGATCGTGACCGAGCCCTCGTAGTGCAGGTCGGCGTGGGTGACGGTCGCGCGATGGATCTTCGACTTGAACAGGTGCAGCCGCGTGCTCATGGTGCCTCCAGTCCCGGCCGGGATGGTCCGGGCTCGAGCGAGACTCTGGCGCGCGGCCCCGGGCCCGTCAATGTTCGGGGTCGACCTCGAGCCACAGCGGCACGACGACGGTCTCGCCGCCGGCCACCTCGACGCGGTTGCGCCGCACCTCGAGCGCGCCGCGCCGCACGACCGTGTAGCTGGCGCTGACGTCGTAGCTGCCCGGCGGCAGCGCGTCGACGCGGTAGCGGCCCTGGTCGTCGGCGATGGCCGGGTAGGTGTCGTAGGTGCCGGTGCGGTTGATCGCGACCACCGCGCCGCGCAGCCGCGTGCCGCGCACGGCGTCGGCGACCGTGCCCTCGATGGTGGCGGTGGCGGGGTCGGCGTCGGGCGCGCGGAACCGCCACAGCGTCGGCGCGCCGGGCGCGTTGAGATCGGGGCCGACCTGGCCGATCGCCGGCACGGTGAAGTCGACGCCGGCGAGCTCGCCGTCGCGGACCTGGACGTCGCGCTCGCCGATCGGCCGCTGGTGCAGGTACGCCGCGACGTGGTAGTCGCCCGGCGGCAGCGCCGGGATCATGAACGCGCCGTCGCCGTTCGAGCGATCCTGCACCGGCGCGATCTCGCCGGGGCGGCGCAGCACGATCACCGTGTCGCCGACGCCGGCGCCGGTCTGGGCGTCGCGCACGATGCCGGCGATCATCCCGCCGCTGGGCGCGCGCGCCGGCGCGCCGTGCGTGCACGCGGTGGTGACGAGCGCGAGCGCGACGGGCAGCCAGGACCGCATGCGCGGCACTGTACCCGGTTCGGTGTGACGCTGCGCATCGGCGCCGGCGCGCCGTAGACCGCCGGCCGCGGTTCGCGCGTAGTATGCCGGGTATGCATCGCATCGCCGCCAGCGTCCTCGGGCTCGGCCTCGTCGCGGCGGTCGCGTGCGGCGGCAAGGGCGGCGAGCGGGCCGCGGTCGCCGTCACCGGCGCCGAGGTCGGCACCGTGCTCGAGGTCGAGGGCGACGTCACCGCCAGCCGCGCCGGCCAGGCGCGCCCGCTCGCGGTGGGCCAGCGCGTCCACGACGACGACGTGGTCGCCACCGGCGGCGGGCGGGTGGCGATCCAGCTCGACAAGAACCACGTCGTGTGGCGCCTCGGCCCGCGGCTCACGCAGCAGGTGGCGCAGTCGTCGGCGTGGTCGGCGCCGATGGCCCAGGCCGACGTCGTCGCCGCGACCGACGAGCACAGCGCCGCCGCCGGCCGGCACGCCGAGCGCGAGGCCGCCGACACCGCCGCGTCGGCGGTCGAGGCCAAGGGCGCCGAGAAGCTCGAGAAGAACGTGGCGCCGCCGCCCGCCGCGGCGACCACCGCGGTGCCGGCCGCGACCACCGCCGCGCCGGAGGTGCCGGCGATGCCCGCGCCCACGCCGCCGCCGCCGCCGCCGCCCGCGCCCGATCCGCTGGCGGCGCTGGATCCGCCGGGCGCCGGCGTGCCCGGCGGCGTGCGCGGGGGCGATGGCGCCAGCGGCGGCGGTGCCGGCAGCGGCCGCGCCGACGATGACGCGGTCCGCGAGCTCGGCGCCACCGCCACCGCCACCGCCACCGCGACCGTCACCGCCGACGACGGGGTCGCCACCGATCGGCGCGGGCCTGACACTGACGCCACCGACGCCGAGGACCTGCCGGCCAAGCCCACCCTCGCGCCGCGGGTCGGGGCGCCGGCGCCGCCCGCGGCGTGGACGATCGGGAAGATCTGGACCCGCGGCCCGCTCACCAGCACCGTCGTCCGCGATCAGGTGGTCGCGGCGCGGGCGCCGCTGGCGGCGTGCGCCGTCGGCGTGCGCTCGGGCGCGTCGTTCGTCTGGTCGTTCCGCATCGGCGCCGACGGCGCGGTCAGCGGCACCGCGATCAAGGGCGCCAGCACGACGCTGGTGCGCTGCGTCGCCGCGGTCGCCACCGGGTGGACGTTCGCCAAGGCCAAGCAGGCGACGATCGCGAAGGTCGCGTTCACCGCGCCGTAGCAGCGGCCATCGGCAGCGCCGGCACCGGGATCGCGAGCGCGTCGCACAGCGCCGGCAGCCGCACCGGGTCGGCGCCGCGCCACGCCAGCGCGTCGAGGTCGGCGGCGATCGGCGCGTCGGTGCGCAACGTCGCCAGCCGCCGGTACAGGAGCGCGTCGTCCCAGCGCTCGGCCAGGGTCGCGGCCAGGCCGGCGGCGCCGCGCACCGGCACGTCCCAGCGGCCGTCGCGCGGGATGTCCTCGAGGTGGTGGTAGCGCGCCAGCACCTGCGCCGCCGAGCGCGCGCCCCACCGCGGCAGGCCGGGGATGCCGTCGGCGTCGTCGCCGACCACCGCGAGCAGATCGGGCACCGAGGCCGGCGCCACGCCGAGCCGGGCCACGACGCCGGCGACGTCGAACCAGCGATCGCGCAGCCGGTCCCAGCTCACGACCTTGTCGCTGACGCACTGGCACAGGTCCTTGTCGGGGCTGGCGATCACCACCTGGGTCACCCGCGGATCGGCGGCGGCGATCGCCGCGGCGGTGGCCAGCGCGTCGTCGGCCTCGAAGTCGATCATCGGCCACACCGCGCAGCCCAGCGCCGCCGCGACCTCCTCGGCCAGCCCGAACTGCGCCCACAGCGTCGGCTCGATGCCGTCGCCGGTCTTGTAGCCGGCGAACAGCTGGTTGCGGAACGACTCGATCACGTGATCGAACGCGACGCCGATGTGGGTCACCTCGCCGCCCTTGAGCCACGCGGCGAGGCTGCGCAGCAGCCCGCGCGCCGCGCCGACCTCGCGGCCCGCGACCTGCGCGGCCGGCGCGCCGAAGAACGATCGGAACAGCTCGTAGGTGCCGTCGACGAGGTGGACCCGCACGCGCTGTCGGTACCACGATCCCTGGCGCGGCGACCGGCGATCGCTACACTCGGGGCGATGTCGCTTGGTCGCGCGCGCGCCGCGCTGTTCCTGGTCGCGTGCGGCGTGGCGAGCGGGTGCGGCGCTCCGGGCGCCCCGACGCACGCGGCGCCGGCCGCGCGCGGGCCGAGCCTGGCGCTGGTCGAGCGCGCGGTCGATCTCGACGGCGCCACGGTCGGGCCGCCGGCCGCGGCGCAGCGGGCGACGGTGGCGGTGGTGTTCGCGTCGTGGTGCGTGCACTGCCGCGAGGAGATGCCGGTGCTGGCGGCGCTGGCCGCGGGCCACCCCGAGGTGCGCGTGCTCGGCATCAACTACCGCGCCCACGAGGAGTACGACGGCCGCGGCGACGCGGCGGCGGTGCGGGCGTTCGTCGCCGCCGAGGCGCCGTGGCTGCGGGTGGTGCCGGCCGACGAGGCGGTGTGGAAGAGCCTGGGCGCGCCGCCCAAGGTGCCCACGGTGCTGGTGTTCGATCGCGCCGGCGCGCTGGTGCGCGCGTTCGATCGCCGCGCCGCGCCCATCCCCGCGCTGGCCGACCTCGAGGCCGCGCTCGCCGCGATCAGCCCAGGCTGAGCCCGACCTTGCGCCGCGCGGTCAGGCAGTGCGCGCTGCCGAGCGTGAAGTCGCGGCAGGTGCGCGGCCGATCGTCGTAGATCACGCAGCCGACCCGCGTGGTCGTGAGCGCGTCACCGCGCGGCACCAGCGCGCCGCCGACCAGCGCGGCGCACCGCTCGACGGTCGACTCCGGCGTCGGGCCGGGGTGGGGCGCGCGCCGCAGCTGGTAGCGCTGCGCCGGCGGCAGCGGCGGCGCCCCGGGCGCGGCGGCGCGATCGACGACGTAGTCGGGCCGGCGGCGGCGCACCAGATCGCGCGGGCTCACCGCGACCGCGTCGTAGGCCTCGCGGCAGCACGCGCCGCAGGTCTGGCAGTCGAGGGCCGGCTCCCAGCGCTCGCAGCCGGGCCACGCCGGATCGATCGCGCCGGCGACCTGCCGGCACGCGGCCTTGCCGGCGCGCGCGACCTGCCACGCGCAGCCGCCGCAGGTGCGGCCGTCGGCGACGCCGGCCGGCAGCCCGGTCGGGTGGGGCGCCGGCGCGACGAACCCGGCGGCCAGCGAGTCGGGCGCGGCGTGGGCGGTCGTCGCGCCGACGATCGCCGCGGTCGCGGTCAGCGCCGCGGTCAGCACCGGCGCCCACGGCGCGCGCGCGGCCCGGGCCAGCGCGACGATCGCGGCGATCACCGTCGGGTCGGCGCGATCGGCCAGCGGATCGGCGGGCAGCGCGTCCCAGAACATCCGGTAGTCGGTGGTCGGCGCGAACATCCGCGTCAGGCCGTGGCGCGCGGCCAGCGTGCGCTGCAGCCGCAAGGTCGCGTGCTCGCGCCACGCGTGCTGCGTGGTCTGGTTGTCGAGGCCCCAGTCCGGCCGCGCGAACGCGCCGTCGCCCTGCACCAGCGCGTGGCACAGCTCGTGGAAGATCATCTGCGCCACCGAGTCGTCGGCGTCGAGCGTCGCGTCGGTGCCGATGATCAGCGCGCCGTGGCCGTCGGTCGCGGCGTAGGCGTCGGCGCGGCGCTCGACGGTCAGCCCCAGCGCGCGCGCCGCCGCCAGCCACACCTCGGCCAGCGGGTCGACGTAGCGCGCGGTGACCGGGCGGGCGAACTCCACCGGCGTCACGTGCCACGGCCGCCGCTGCCAGGCAAGCGCGCCGCTCGGGGACCTTACTTGCCGCGGAACGCCGGCGGCCGCTTGGCCGCGAACGCCGCCATCGCCTCGCCGAGATCCTCCGACGCCAGGAACGCGCTGTTCCACGCCGCCACGTACTCGAGGCCGTCGGCGACGCTCTTGCCGGCCGAGTAGTCGAGCACCTGCTTGACCCCGCGCACCACCAGCGGCGGGTTGGCGGCGATCGCCTGGGCCAGCCGGTCGGCGGCGGCCCACGCCGCGGCGCGATCGGCGGCGACCTCGTTCAGCAGGCCCAGCGCCGCGGCGCGGGTCGCGTCGATGTCCTTGCCGGTCAGCGCCAGCTCGCGGGTCGCCGCGGCGCCGATGATCGCCGGCAGCCGCTGCAGCGAGCCGAGGTCGGCGACGATCGCGACCTTGGTCTCGCGCACCGAGAACACCGCGTCGGCGCTGCCCACCCGCAGGTCGCACGCGCTGACCAGATCGACGCCGCCGCCGATGCACTTGCCGTGGATCGCCGCGATCACCGGCATCGGGCACGCCGCGATCGCGGTGAACGACCGCTGCAGCTGGCGCACCAGCCCGAGCAGCGCGGTGCGGTTGCCGGCCAGGCCGCCGCCGGCCATCACCGGGCCCCACGCCGCCATCGCCGCCGGCAGATCGAGGCCGAACGAGAACGACGGCGCGCTCGACCGCACCACCACCGCGCGGACGCTGGCGTCGGCGGCGACCTCGGTGAACGCGCGCTCGCACGCGGCGAAGAACGGCGGGGTCATGGTCGGCGCGGTCAGGGTCAGCGTGACGACGTCGCCGGCGCGGGTGGGCTCGATGAGATCCATGGCCCACGCTACCGAATCTGGCGCGGCGCGGGTGGCCCGCCGGGGCCCCGATCGCGCGCGGCGTCGCCGAAAACTTGCGAGCGCGCCGCCGCGGATCGAGGGTGGAATCATGAGGGGCGACATCGTGCTGTCCGGCTTCGTCCTCACCGCCGAGGAGTGGGCCGCCATGGATCGAGCCGCGCGGGTGCAGCTGCTGCGCGCGGCCCGCCGCAAGGACGAGTGGCTGGCCGAGGTCGCGCCGCCGCTGCCGGCCGACGACCTCGACGACGAGCTCACCGCGGCCTGAGCGCGAGCGGCGCGCGCTGCGCCGCGGCCGCCGCCGCCGCGTCGAGGTGGCCGCGCGCGACCAGCCGGGCCAGCACGCGATCGCGCCGGGCCACCGCCGCGGCGAGGTGCTGGTACGGATCGTAGGCCCGCGGCGCCCGCGGCAGGCAGGCCAGGAGCACCGCCTCGCCGGTGGAGAGCGCCGCCACCGGCTTGCCGAAGTACCGCGCGGCCGCCGCGCGCAGGCCGCGCGCGCCGTTGCCGAAGTCGGCGCGGTTCCACCACTGCTCGAGCAGCTCGCGCTTGTCGAGGGCGCGCTCGAGCCGCAGCGCCAGCACCGCCTCGCGCAGCTTGCGGGTCAGCGAGCGCGGCGCGGTTCCGGAGTAGCGCAGCCGCGCCACCTGCATCGTCAACGTCGAGCCGCCGTAGGCGATCCGGCCGGCGCGGAGATCGAGCCACGCCGCCCGCGCCAGCCCGCGCAGCTCGACGCCGCCGTGATCCCAGAAGCCGTCGTCCTCGGACTCGATCACCGCGGCCGACGCGATCGACGGCACCTCGTCGAGCCGCACCCAGCTCGCGTCGTCGGCCCGCGGCATCAGCTCGCCGCGATCGATCGGCCACGCCAGCACCAGCGCGATCACCGCCTCGATCGCGATCACGCCCGCGCACAGGAGCGCCGCCAGCGGGGCGCGCAGCCGGCGCCAGGCCCGGACCAGCGGCAGCGGCACGGCGACGCCGAGCGAGGCGCGCCTGCCGACCAGGCCCGCCAGGCCCGGGGCGGTGAGCGCGGTGTGGCTCATGGCGCGGCGGCCACGGCGGCGGCGGCCCGCGGGTGATCGAGGCCGACCCGCTGGCCCAGGAGCACCAGCCCGGTGACGACCAGGGCGACGGCGGCGCGGCGGAGGCGGGGGGCGAGGCGGGGAGCATGACGGCGCGACATGCCGGGGGTGATTGCATCGGCGATGCCAGGCGGCGCGCGGCAATGATGGCGAGCAGTTGGCGCGGCGTGCGGGCCGCGAGACACGGCGCGCGTGGGCGGCCGGCGACGGGGCGGGGCGGCATCCTTGACGGTCGGCGCGGCGCACCGCGGCCGCGAACCGCGGCGCGCCGAGACCCGGCGGCGGCGGCGTGCGTATATCGTGCTTGCATGGGCCGGCCGGTCACGCCCTTCGTCCGCCGTGGGGGCGCCGCGCGCCTCGCGCGGCTGGCGTGCGTCGTCGGCGTGGCCTGGCTCGTGGGCGGCGCGTGGATCGGGCGCGCCGCGGCCGCGTCGACTGGCGCCGGGCTGTACGTCAACCAGCGGCCGGTGCCGGTGGTGGCGTCGGCGGTCGACATCGACGTCCGGCTCGGCGTCGCCCACGGCACCGTCACCCAGCGCTTCCACAACGACCGCGCCGACGCGGTCGAGGCGATCTATGTCTTCCCGCTGCCGCCGGGGGCGACCGTCGAGGCGATGACCGCCAGCGTCGGCGGCGCGACCATCCGCGGCGTCATCGCGCGGCGGGCCGAGGCCGCGGCGGCGTACCAGGACGCGGTCGGCGCCGGCCGCGCCGCGGCGCTCACCGAGGTCGAGCGGCCCGGCGTGTTCACGCAGTCGCTGGCCCCGGTGCCGGCCGGCGGCGAGGTCGTGATCACGCTGCGCTGGCGCGCGCCGCTGACCCGCCGCGACGGCGCCTGGGAGCTGGTGCATCCGCTGGTGGTCGGCCCGCGCTACGTGCCGGGCGCCGCCACCGGCAAGCCGACCCGCGGCGTCGGCACCGCCGTCGACACCGATCGCGCGCCCGACGCGTCGCGGCTGGCGCCGCCCACCGGCGCCGGCGCGGCCACGCCGTACCGCCTGACCGTCGCGCTCGACGACGCCACCGCCGTGACCTCGCCGACGCACCCGGTCGGCGTCGCGGCGGCCGGCGCCGGCGCGGCGGTGACGATGGCCGACGCCCGCGGCGATCGCGAGTTCGTGCTGCGCTGGCAGAGCCGCGCCGCCGAGCAGGTGCGGGCCATCGTCGAGCCGGCCGGCGGCGGCGCCTACGTCGCGGTGCTGGTCGAGCCCGGCGCGGTCGCGGCGCCCGCCCCCCGGGCCGCGCGCGCGTGGATCGTGCTGGTCGATCGCTCGCCGTCGCTGGCCGGCGCCGCCGCCGCCACCGCGCGGCTGGTCGCGCGCGGCCTCGTCGACGCCGCGCCGCCGGGCGACGCCGCGGCGGTGGTCGCGCTGGGCGAGACTCCGGCCCGGCCGGGGCCGATCGATCGCGCGGCCAGCCACGCGATCATCGACGGCCTGCCGGTCGGCTCGGCCGATCTGACCCAGGCGCTGGCCCAGACGCTGGCCCGGGTCGCGCGCGATCCGGCGCCCGAGATCGTGCTCATCACCGACGGCCTGGTCGCCGACGACGCGGCGGCGATCGAGCGCGCCGCGGCGGCCGGCCTGCGGGTCCACACCGTCGGCATCGGCGCCGCGCCCAACCGCTGGCTGCTCGGCGCGATCGCCGCGCGCACCGGCGGGACCACCGCGGTGGTGGCCGGCCCCGACGACGTCGCCGCGGCGGTCGCCGACGTGATCGGCAGCGATCGCGCGCTGCCGGTGAGCGTCGATTGGCGCACGCCCGCGGTGATCGACACCGAGCGCAGCGCGGCGCGGATCGCGGCCGGCGGCGCGGCGCTCCTGGTCGCGGTCGATCCGGGCGGCGTGCCGACCGGCGAGGTCGAGATCGCGATCGGCCCGCGCAAGCTGCGCGCGACGCTCGTGCGCGCGCCCGGCGCCGGCCTGGCCGCGACCTGGGCCGCGCTGCGGGTCGAGCGGCTGTTCGCCCACGGCGATCGCGAGGCCGCCACCCAGCTCGCCCTCGAGCGCGGCATCGTCATGCCGACCACCGCGCTGCTCGCGTCGACGACGCGCGCCGACGAGCCGGTCCGCTCGGTGATCGCGGTGCCGGTGCCGGCGCCGGCGGGCACCCGCCAGGGCGCGGTGCGCGAGGAGCAGTGGCGCGGACCGACCACCGTCGACACGGTCACGGTCACCGACGGCCGCCCCGGCGCCGCGCCGCCGCCGCCCACCGGCGGCGCCACCGCGAACACCCGACTCGACGGCGACTTCGGCGGGGACGCCGCGGGCGGCGAGGGCGGCGAGGCCGGCGCACCGACCGCGGCCCCGGCGATCGACGCCGAGGACGACGCCGAGGCGCCGCGCGCGTACCGGGCGGCGCTGGGCAGCGCCGAGTCGGACGACGCCCTCGGGCGCGCGCTCGAGCGGCGCTTCTGGGTCGCCAGCCTCGGGCTGGGGCTCCGCCTCGACGAGCGCGTGCCGGCGGCGCAGCTCTCGGTCGGCCGCTACTGGCGCCTGCCGCGGTTCTACGCCGTCGGGCTGCGCCTCGATCTCACCGGCGCGCCGCTCGACGCCGCGGCGTTCGGCGCCGCCGCGCTGGCCAGCCTGACCACCGCCAACCAGCTGCCGGTCCGCCTCGACGTCGGCGCCGGCCTCGGCTGGAGCGACGGCTGGGCCGCGGCGTGGAACGCCGGCGTGCTGTTCGGCCGCCACGGCGTCGGCCTCGCGGTGCGCGCCAGCGGCCTGGCCGGCCCCGGCGCCCACACGCTGACCCTGAGCGTCGGCGCCGAGGCCGCGTTCTGACGAGGCGCGCCGCGAGATCTGCGGCGGCGCGTCGCTGATCAACTCGATCGCCGCGCTTGAATTGCCGACGCCGGCGCGGGAGCATGGTCGCGGGGGATCCATGCCGCGCTTGCCGTACGTCCGTGCGCTGTCCGTCCTGTTCGCCATCTGCGCCGCCTGCGCGTCGTCGCGCCCGAGCGGCACCGGCGACGACGCCGCCGTCGGCTCCGACGGCGGGCCCATCGATGGGCCGTCTGGCGCCGGGTTCGGCGAGGCCTGCGTCGACGATCTCGACTGCGCCAGCCGGGTCTGCCACGACGACGGCACCGGCGCGCGCACCTGCACGCGCACCTGCGACTTCGACTGCCCCGACGGCTACGCGTGCCACACCGTGTCGCACGACGGCACCGACCTGCGGGTGTGCGTGCTGGCGCCGTCGAACCTGTGCGACGCCTGCACCACCGACGAGGACTGCGGCGACGACGGCGACATGTGCGTGCAGCTCACCGCCGGGAAGTTCTGCGCGGTCGACTGCACGGCCGACCCGACGGTGTGCGCGACCGGCTTCGCCTGCCAGCAGGTGACCTCGGTCGGCGAGTCCAACCGCCGGCAGTGCATGCCGCTCAACGGCGTCTGCTGCGTCGACGCCGACAACGATCGCCACGGCGTCGGCGGCGGCTGCCTCGGCCTCGACTGCGACGACGCCGACCCGGTCAGCTACGAGGGCGGCCGCGAGATCTGCGACGACCACGACAACGACTGCGTGGGCGGCGTCGACGACCACCCGCTCGACTGCGATCCGGCGATGTGCGAGCTGGGCGCGCTCGGCTACTTCGAGCGCGCCGGCGACGTCTGCGCCGGCGTGGCCGGCTGCCAGACCCAGGCCGCGGTGCTGTGCGGGCTGTACACCTGCGACCTCGGCGGCGAGGACGGCGATCGCTGCGCCACCGCGTGCGACGGCGAGGGCGATCTCAAGTGCATCCCCAGCGCGCACTGCGACGCGTCGGTGTGCGTCGACGACGAGGCCAACGGCCAGGCCTGCGACGAGGCCTCCGACTGCGAGAGCGGCCACTGCCAGAACGGCTACTGCTGCGGCGACGGCGACTGCTGCCAGCAAGCCGACGACTGCCCGACGTTCGGCACCTTCCAGCCGGTGTGCGACACGCCGGCCACCTGCCAGGGCAGCCGCGGCGCCGCGGTGTGCAACGCCAACTTCGAGTGCACCACCCAGAACGGCGTCGCCGACGACACCGCGTGCGCCGCGTCGACCGTCGCCAACGACTGCGGCTTCTGGTTGCCGATCAGCTGCACCGGCGCCACCAGCCAGACCCCGCCGAGCTGCCCGACGTCGTGCACCACCAGCGCGCAGTGCGACGCCAACGCCTGGTGCGATCCGGTCAGCCACACCTGCCGCGGCGATCTCGACGACGGCCAGGCGTGCGGCGCCGACGACGGCCGCTGCCTGAGCGGCCACTGCGCCAACGGCTTCTGCTGCGCCACCGGCGACTGCTGCGCGGTGGCCGCCGACTGCCCGGCCAGCTACCACTCCAACCCGGTGTGCACGTCGCCGACCGCCTGCGACGGCGAGGTCAACCTGGCCACCTGCACCGCGTCGGTGTGCGGCACCGCGGTCGGCGTCGACGACGACGCCGCCTGCACCGGCGGCACGCTGGCCAGCGACTGCGGTCCGTACCAGCCCGTCTACTGCACCGGCAGCGCGACCCAGACCGCGCCGACCTGCGCGACGTCGTGCACCAGCGACGCCGAGTGCGACGCCAACGCGTTCTGCAACGCCGGTGGCCAGTGCGTCCCCGATCTGCCGAGCGGCGGCGCCTGCGACGACGCCGCCGAGTGCCAGGGCGGCCACTGCCAGAACGGCTTCTGTTGCGCCAGCGGCGACTGCTGCGCCGCCGACAACGACTGCGGCGCCTACGGCCAGGCGCCGACCTGCGCGACGCCGGGCACCTGCCAGGGCACCCGCGTCGACGGCGTCTGTGCGCCGACCAAGCAGTGCACCACCGCGACCCGCGACGACGACAGCGGCTGCGCGACGATCGAGGCCAACGCCTGCGGCCCGTACCCGGCGGTGGTGTGCACCAGCGCCACCGCGCAGTCGCCGCCCACCTGCGCGACCTCGTGCACGACCGACGCCGGCTGCGATCCGTCGGCGCACTGCACCGGCGGGCTGTGCGTGCCCGACGCCGGGCCCGGTGGCTTCTGCACCGTCACCAACGACTGCGCCGGCGGGCTGTCGTGCGTCGACAACGTGTGCTGCACCAGCGCGTGCAGCGGCGCCTGCGAGGCGTGCGACCTGCCGGGCTCGGTCGGCACCTGCACCGCGGTGCCCGGCGGCCAGGACCCCGACAACGAGTGCGGCGCGCAGTCGTGCGTCGGCTACTACCACTCGTGGCTGGGCGACAGCTGCCGGCGCAAGGCCGACGTCCCGGCCAACCAGGCCAGCTGCAACGGCGCGCGCGCGTGCCGCACCCAGGCCCAGGAGTGCGGCGCGCAGACCACCGCCGGCCCGGTGACGATCACCTGCGACGCGAACTGTCAGGATCCGACCGGCAGCACCTGCACCGGCACCGTCGCCGGCGCGTGCACCAACGTCAACCCCGGCACCCAGACCTGCGGCGTCGGCGCGTGCACGCGCACCGTCAACCAGTGCCAGAACGGCGCGCCGCTCAGCTGCACGCCGGGCAGCCCCACCGCCGAGACCTGCAACGACATCGACGACAACTGCGACGGCACCGTCGACAACGGCGCGTTCAGCGACGCCTACGAGCCCAACCCCGACTGCGGCAGCGTGCGCACGCTGGGCTCGGTCGGCTCGGGCGCGTCGAACACGTACACCAGCATGACGGTCTACGCCGCCGGCGACGGCGACTACTACGGCATCCCGATGGTCGAGAGCGACGGCAGCTGCGGCTGCGGCAGCTTCTCGTTCGACGAGGACTACAAGGCCTCGGTCAGCCTGACGGTGCCGGTCGGCGCCGGCAGCTACGAGTTCTGCATGAACACCGACACCTGCGGCTGGCCGGCGGGCTACTGCTTCGAGGTCGCCGCCGGCACCACCACCACGCTCAGCCAGTTCCTCGACGGCGCCTGCGGCCCGGGCCAGACCGACAGCTACACCGTCTACGTGCGGGTGCGCGGCGGCGCCACCTCGCCGGCGTTCGAGTGCCGGCCGTACACGCTCAGCTACACCTTCGAGTCGGGGCTGTGTCGGTGAGCGGCGACGAGCCCGGGCCGCCGCGCCCGCCGCCGATCGAGCTCGAGCTGGCCGACGTGCCGCGGCGCAACCGCGGCGGCACCGCGCCGCCGCCGGGGACGATGGCGCCGCCGGCCGGGACGCTGGCGCCGCTGGCGGGGACGATGGCGCCGTTGCCCGGCGCGTCGCCGTTGGCCGGCGGCACGCGCGCACGCGGCGGCGGCCTCGGGCTCCGGCACGTCGTCGCGGTGCTCGTGCTGGGCGCCGTCGCGGTCGGGGCCGGCATGCTGTACCAGCGCCTGACCCGGCCCGACGTGGTCGCGGTGCGCTCGCCGTACCGCTCGTTCATCGGCATGACCGTCGAGCTGCCGGGCGACGGCTGGAAGCGCGATCGCCGGCTGCGCAAGAGCCAGTCCCAGGGGCCGCGGTGGATGCGCTTCGAGGCGCTGTTCCGCGGCAAGCACCTCGACGACCCCGACGATCTGGTGATGGTGTTCCGGGTGTTCGCCCCCGGGGCGTTCGCCGCGCGGGTCGACCTCGGCGAGCTGCGCCGCCAGGCCCAGCTCATGAGCCAGGCGCTGGGCCAGCTCTCGGCGATCACCGGCAGCCCGGTCGAGTGCGTCGCCGACACCGCCTGGCGCACCGAGCCGGCGGCGCGTTGCCACGGCAGCGCGACGGTGCAGGGGCGCCCCTACGCGATCGGCGTGTCGATCTGGCAGCCGACCACCGAGGACCTGGTCGGCGTGTTCTACGTGTCGGCGACGCTCGACAGCCCCGACTTCGAGACGATCGTCCGATCGATGCAGTGATACAACCGCGGCCGATGAGCACCACCGGCCGGGTCGCGGGCAAGATCGCGCTGATCACCGGCGGCGCCTCGGGCATCGGGCGCGCCGCCGCCGAGCGGCTGGCCGCCGAGGGCGCCACCGTGATCGTCACCGACCGCGACGGCCCCGGCGCCGCCGCCGTCGCCGCCGCGCTGGGCGCGCCGCACGCCGCCGCGACCCTCGACGTCACCGACGAGGCCGGCTGGGCCGCGGTCGTGGGCGAGGTCGTCGCGCGCCACGGCCGGCTCGACGTGCTCGTCAACTCGGCCGGCATCGGCCGCCACGGCGACATCGAGTCGACGACGCTCGCCGACTTCCGGCTGATGTACCGGGTCAACGTCGAGGGCACGTTCCTCGGCTGCCGCGCCGCGGTCGGCGCGATGAAGGCCCACGGCGGCGCGATCATCAACCTGTCGAGCGTCGCCGGGCTGATCGGCGTGCCCGATCTCGCCGGCTACTGCGCGTCGAAGGGCGCGGTCCGGCTGCTGACCAAGTCGGTCGCGCTCCACTGCGCCAAGCAGGGCTACCGCGTCCGCTGCAACTCGCTGCACCCGTCGTTCATCGACACCCCGATGGTCGACGCGATGGCCGCGGCGCTCGGCGACGCCGCCGCCGCCAAGGCCCAGCTCGCGCGCGCCGCGCCGCTCGGCCGGCTCGGCCACGTCGACGACGTCACCGCCGCGATCCTGTACCTGGCCAGCGACGAGGGCGCGTTCGTCACCGGCGCCGAGCTGGCCATCGACGGCGGCCTGACCGCGCGCTGAGCGATCGCGGTCGCCGCGTCCGGCCGCCCGCGCTACACTGCCAGGTGATGGTGGCCCCGCTGGCGTTCGCACCGGGCGAGCACGTGCCGACCGCGGATCAGCGGATCGTGCTGGTCGGCGTGCCATGGTCGCGCTACGAGATCGAGGTGGTGCTCCGGGGCGAGGCGTCGGTGCCGCGGCTGGCGTACCTGGGGGGAGCGCTGGAGTTCATGACGCCGTCGAAGGATCACGAGCGCCTGACGTCGTACATCGGGCGGTTGATCGAGGTGTTCGCTGACCTCCATGGCGTCGACCTGTCGCCGTACCGCAGCTGGACGCTGACCTCGGGCGCCGGGCGGGTGGGGTGCGAACCCGACGAGTGCTACCTCGTCGGTGACGATCAGAGCCGCAGCCTGCCCGATCTGGTCGTCGAGGTGATCTGGACCAGCGGCGGCCTCGACAAGCTCGCGATCTACCAGCACCTCGGCGTGCGCGAGGTCTGGTTCTGGCAGGGCGGGGTCATCACCGCCCACGTGTTGCGCGCCGGTGGCTACGCGCGCACCCCGATCAGCGAGGTCATGCCCGGGCTCGACGTCGAGGTGCTGGCCAGCTACCTCGATCGGCCCACGGTCTCGGCCGCCAAGCGCGACTATCGGGCGCACCTGCGCGCTCGCCGCTGACGCCGCACACCCTGCCGCCGCGCCGACCGGATCGTGTATGGTCCGGCGCGCATGAGCGCGTACCAGACCCTGTCGATCGATCGCGAGGGCCCGCTGGCCGTGGTCACGATCCGCCGCGAGCAGGCGCTGAACGCGCTGTCGTCGGCGGTGATGGCCGAGCTGACCGCCGCGGCGGCCGAGCTCGATCGCGACGCCGGCGTCCGGGTGGTCGCGCTGACCGGCGCCGGCAAGGCGTTCGTCGCCGGCGCCGACATCGCCGAGATGCAGGCGCTGACGCCGGCCCAGGCCCAGGCCTTCGCCGAGGCTGGCGGCCGGCTGGGCGACGCCCTCGAGGCCTCGCCCAAGGTGTGGATCGCCGCGGTCAACGGCTTCGCGCTGGGCGGCGGCTGCGAGCTGGCGATGGCCTGCGACTTCATCTACGCCTCGGAGAAGGCCAGGTTCGGCCAGCCCGAGGTCAAGCTCGGCGTCATCCCCGGCTTCGGCGGCACCCAGCGCCTGGCCCGCCGGGTCGGCGTCGCCAAGGCCAAGGAGCTGTGCGTCACCGGCGACCTGGTGACCGCGGCCGACGCGCTGCGGATCGGCCTGGCCGACGCCGTGGTCGCGCCCGAGGCGCTGTTGCCGACGGTGCGCGAGCTGGCCGGGCGGATCGCCGCCAACGGCCCGCTGGCGGTCGCCGCCGCCAAGCGCTGCATCCACCTCGGTCAGTCGATGACGCTGCCCGACGCGCTGGCCCTCGAGCAGCGCGAGTTCGGCGCGCTGTTCGCCACCGCCGATCAAAAGGAGGGCATGACCGCCTTCCTCGGCAAGCGCGCCGCCCAGTTCACCGGTTCGTGATCGCCCAGGAGCCCGCCATGCAGTTCGCGTTCACCGAAGAGCAGCTCGCCGTCCAGAAGACCGCCCGCGACTTCGCCACCGCCGAGGTGTTGCCGAAGGCCGCCGAGATCGATCGCGAGCACCGCCACCCCAAGGAGCTGGTCGCCCGGATGGCCGAGCTCGGCTTCCTCGGCATCGCCATCCCTGACACGTGGGGCGGCTCGGGCTTCGATCACGTGAGCTACGTGATCGCGATGGAGGAGGTGTCCCGGGCCTGCGCGTCGACCGGCGTGATCATGAGCGTCAACAACTCGCTGGTGTGCGACCCGATCTACCGGTTCGGCACCGACGCCCAGCGCGCGCAGTGGCTCACGCCGCTGGCCTCGGGCAAGCTGCTCGGCTGCTTCGCGCTGTCCGAGCCCGAGGCCGGCTCCGACGCCGCCGCCCAGCGCACCACCGCCACGCGCGACGGCGACGACTTCATCATCTCGGGCGTCAAGAACTGGATCACCAACGGCCCGGTCGCCGACGTCTGCGTGCTGTTCACGATGAACGACCGCGCCGCCGGCCACAAAGGCATCACCGCGTTCATCCTGCCGATGGACGCCAAGGGCGTGCGCACCGGCCCGCCCGACGACAAGCTCGGCATCCGCGGCTCGAAGTCGTGCCAGATCTTCCTCGACGACGTCCGGCTGCCGGCCAGCCACGTGCTCGGCGAGGTCGGCGGCGGCTTCAAGGTCGCGATGTCGACCCTCGACGGCGGCCGCATCGGCATCGCCGCCCAGGCGCTCGGCATCGCCCGGGCCGCGCTCGAGGACAGCCTGGCCTACGCCCAGACCCGCAAGACCTTCGGCAAGCCGATCGGCCAGCACCAGGCGATCCAGTGGAAGCTCGCCGACATGGCCACCGAGATCGACGCCGCCCGCCTGCTGACGCTGCGCGCCGCGTACCTGAAGGACGCCAAGCAGTCGTACGGCAAGGAGGCCGCGATGGCCAAGCTGATGGCGTCGGACGTCGCCAACAAGGCGGCGCGCGAGGGCATCCAGATCTTCGGCGGCAACGGCTACGTCACCGAGTACCCGGTGGAGCGGCACTTCCGCGACGCCAAGATCACCGAGATCTACGAAGGCACCAGCGAGATCCAGCGGCTGGTGATCGCCAGCTACCTGGCCAAGGGCGCGTAAACTCGCGGCCGCACCGGTCGTTGTCTCGACACTCGATCGCGGAGGAACCCATGCGCAGATTCGCCCTCGTGCTCACGCTCGCCGCCGCCGCCTGTGGCGGCAAGTCGAAGTCGGCCGACACCACGCCCACCGGCGGCGGTGGTGACGACGGCGCCGCCGAGGACGGCGACGACTCCGGCGGCGACCTGGTCCCGCCCGAGCGCATGGACGAGATCACCGCGCTGCTCAACCGCAAGCGCACCGCGGCGTCGCGCTGCCTGGCCGACGCGGTCAACGCCGGCACGATCGGCAAGAACGCGCGCGGCCACGTCGCGCTGGCGTTCGTGATCGGCGCCGACGGCCACGCCACCGACCTCAAGGTCACCGAGACCAGCCTCGACAACGAGGGCGTCGAGGCGTGCGTGATGAAGAAGGTCGAGGAGATCGACTTCGGCCCGCTGCCCAAGGCCCTCGAGTGGTCGTTCGCGTTCGCGTTCGAGTCGATGTGATGCGGCGCGCGCAGCTGTCCGCGATCGTCGTCGGGCTCGCCGCGTGCGGCGGCCCCAGCAAGCCCGCGCCCGTCGAGCCGGGGCCGCCGGTCGACGCGCCGGTCGCCGACGCCGGCGACGACGATCCGCCCGAGGACGAGGACCTCGAGATCGTCTCGACCGTCGGCAAGTTCGATCCCGACGAGGCGACCCGGACCTTCGCGCCCCACGTCCCGGCGCTCAACGCCTGCTACACCGATCAGCTGGCGCGCCGGCGCTGGCTGGGCGGCACGGTCGAGCTGACCTGGGTGGTCGCCCAGGACGGCAAGCTCGAGCACGTGCGGCTGTCGCGCAGCGACCTCGGCGCCTGGCCCATCGAGCAGTGCCTGCTGCAGGTCGCGCAGGGCGTCGCGTTCGGCAAGCCCCACGGCCACGGCAAGGCCGAGGTGACCTTTCCGGTGACCTTCGCCGGCGGCTCGGCGGCGCTGGCGTGGGACGAGGATCAGGGGCTGCGCGCGGTCGGCGGCAAGGCCAAGGACCTGGCCGCGTGCGCCAAGCCCGGCGGCGGCGATCCGGCCAACGTGACCATCACGATCTACGTCGGCACCCGCGGCAAGGTGCAGTCGGTCGGCTTCGCCGCGCCGACACCGATCGCGCCGGCCTGGGCCGACTGCGCCGCCGGCAAGGTCGGCGCGTGGATGCTGACCGACCCGCGGGGCAAGATCGCCAAGCTGGCGTACCTGTACCACCCGGTCGCCACCGACGACGAGGACAGCGAGGACTGACGTGCAGCTCGAGCCGACCGAAGAACAGCGCCTGATCCAGCGGACCGCCCGCGAGTTCGCCGAGCGCCGCCTGGCCCCCGCCGCCGCGGCCCGCGATCGAGACGGCCGGTTCCCCGTCGAGGAGCTGCGCGAGCTCGGCCAGCTCGGCCTGCTCGGCGTCAACGTGCCCGAGGACCTCGGCGGCGCCGCCGCCGGCGTGATCGCGTACTCGCTGGCGCTGCAGGAGCTGGCCCGGGTCGACGCCTCGGTGGCGGTCGCGGTGTCGGTCACCAACATGGTGGCCGAGCTGATCGCGGCGGTCGGCACGCCGGCGCAGCGCACCGCCTACGTGCCGGGCGTCGTCAGCGGCGCTGCGGTGGCCGGCGCGTTCGCGCTGTCCGAGCCCCAGGCCGGCTCCGATCCGGCCGCCATGCGCACGATCGCGACCAAGGTCGACGGCGGCTGGCGGCTCAGCGGCACCAAACAGTGGATCACCAGCGGCGATCGCGCCGGCGTGCTGGTGGTGTGGGCGATGACCGACCTGGCCGCCGGCCACAAGGGCATCACCGCGTTCCTGGTGCGCGGCGGCGCGCCCGGCCTCACGGTCGGCCGGCTCGAGGAGAAGATGGGCCTGCACGGCTCGTCGACCGCGCAGCTGGTGCTCGACGGCGTCGAGGTCGGCGACGACGCGGTGCTCGGCGGCGTCGGCGGCGGCTTCCGGCTGGCGATGATGGCGCTCGACGGCGGTCGCATCGGCATCGCCAGCCAGGCGCTGGGCATCGCCCGGGGCGCGCTCGAGGCGGCGTACCGCTACGCCAGCGAGCGCGAGCAGTTCGGCGTCGCGCTGTGGAAGCACCAGGCGATCGGCAACATGCTGGCCGACGCGGCGACCTGGCTCGACGCCGGCCTCTTGTTGACGCTGCGCGCGGCGTCGCTCAAGGAGGCCGGCCAGCGGTTCGGCACCGAGGCCGCGATGGCCAAGCTCTACGCCACCGAGAAGGCCGGCGCGATCTGCGACATCGCGCTGCAGGTCCACGGCGGCTACGGCTACACCACCGACTTCCCGGTCGAGCGCGCGTACCGCGACGTCCGGGTGACCCGCATCTACGAGGGCACCAGCGAGATCCAGCGCATGGTCATCGCCCGCGCGTTGCTGTCGCGCATGGCCGCGTAGTAGAGGGTCTGCCCACGATCCTCCCCGCTGCGGGGGGCCCCACCCGAAACGAGAGAGTCGAGACACCATGTCCACCGCACGCAAGCTCCGCATCCTCGTCGCCAAGCCCGGCCTCGACGGCCACGATCGCGGCGCCAAGGTGGTGGCCCGGGCCCTGGCCGACGCCGGCTACGAGGTGGTCTACACCGGCCTGCACCAGACTCCCGAGATGATCGCCGCCGCGGCGGTGCAAGAGGCGGTCGACGCGGTCGGCCTGTCGATCATGTCGGGCGCGCACATGACGCTGTTCCCGGCGGTGATCGACGCGCTCAAGGCCCGCGGCGCCGGCGACGTGATCGTCTTCGGCGGCGGCATCGTGCCCAAGGACGACCTGGCCCGGCTGACCGAGCTGGGCGTCGCCAAGATCTTCACCCCCGGCACCGCCACGACCGAGATCGTCGCGTGGGTCGAGGCGGTGGTGCGGCCGCGGATCGAGGCCGCCTGATGCGCTGGCTCGCCGCGGCGCTGGCTGCGGCCGCCGCGTGCCACGAGCCGCGCCCCACCGCGCCCCAGCCGCCGGCGGCGATCGACGCCGGCGCCGACGCCGACGACCTCGGCCTGGGCTCGGCCGGCGGCGATCCCGACGAGGCGCCGCAGGAAGAGCGGATCGCCGCGGTCGAGCACGCGATGAACGAGCTGGCGCCGGTGGCCAACCAGTGCTGGGCGGTCGCGGCGTCCGACGACTTCCGGCTCGCCGGCACGATCCGCGCGCTGCTCACGATCGGCCACGGCGGCGCGCGGGTCGAGCTGACCGCGGATGAGCCCGGCGATCCGCTGCTCGCCGACTGCCTGACCCGGGTGCTCGAGGCCTACCCGTGGGCGGCGCCGCTCGACGGCCAGACCATCGAGCTGCCGTTCCGCTTCACCGCGCCGACGATGCAGAACCTGATCGATCGCCGGATGGTCGCGCACCACGCGCAGGCCGGCCTCGACGTCGCGGTGCTGCTCGACGCCAAGAACTCCGGCAACCCGGCGGTCGGGCTGATCGACGTGCGCGCCGAGGCGACCCGCGGCGTCGGGCCGCGCCGCCCCGATCGCGACGAGCTGTGGGTGCTGACCGCGCCGGCGACCGTCGTGATCGGCAAGGTCCGGACGCCGCTGGTCGCCGGCGACGTCGTGGTGGTCCCGCGCGGCGCCAGCCTCGAGCTGGTGGCCAGCGGCGGCGCGGCGATCGCCGCGACCGTGGCGCTCGTCCCCGGCGACGCGCTCGGCGTGGCCCGGGCCGGCGCGCTGCCCGAGCTGTTGCCGAGCCAGGTCCCGGCCAAGCCGCCGGTGGCCCGCGTCGTCGCCGCGGCCAGCGCCAGGCGCTACCCGCGCACCGGCGGCGCGACGACGCTGTTGATCGAGCAAGGCCCGGCGTCGCTCGGCGTCCTCGAGGCCGACGCCGGCGCCGTGGTCCCGCCCCACGTCCACGCCAAGGAGACCGAGGTGCTGTACCTGCTCGCCGGCGGCGGCACGATGACCATCGCCGGCGTGGCGATCGCCGTCGAGCCGACCGCGGTCATCCAGATCCCGGCCGGGGTCGAGCACAGCTTCACCGCCACCGCCGCCACGCGCGCGCTCCAGCTGTACAGCCCGCCCGGGCCCGAGCAGCGCTTCAAGAGCATGAAATGACCACCGCCAGCTCCGCCACCACCGCCATCGATCGCGTCCTCGCCGGCGACGTCCGCGTCGCCGCCCGGCTGATGCGCGACATCGACGATCGCACCACCGCCGCGCGCGCCGCGCTCAAGGCCCTGCACCCGCACACCGGGCGGGCGTACATCGTCGGCATCACCGGCAACCCCGGCGCCGGCAAGTCGACCGTCGTCGACGCGCTGATCGCCCACTACCGCGCCGCCGGCGACAAGGTCGGCGTGGTCGCGGTCGATCCGACGTCGCCGTTCTCGGGCGGCGCGATCCTCGGCGACCGCATCCGCATGCAGCGGCACTTCACCGACGACGGCGTCTTCATCCGCTCGCTGGCCACCCGCGGCCACCTGGGCGGGCTGTCGCGCTCGACGTTCGACGTGGTGGCGGTGCTCGACGCGATGGGCTACCAGCGCATCCTGGTCGAGACCGTCGGCGTCGGCCAGGACGAGGTCGAGGTGATGAAGGCCGCGCACACCTCGGTGGTCGTGACCGTGCCCGGCCTGGGCGACGACATCCAGGCGATCAAGGCCGGCATCCTCGAGATCGCCGACGTGCTGGTCGTCAACAAGGCCGATCGCGAGGGCGCCGATCGCACCGAGCGCGACCTCATGCACATGCTCGACCTGCGCGCCGCCGGCGAGCGCAAGGACGTCGAGATCATCCGCACGATCGCCAACCGCGGGCTGGGCAACGGCTCCGGCATCGCCGAGCTGGCCGAGGCGATCGAGCGCCACCGCGAGGCGGCGTGGACCGGCGAGGGCGGGACGACCCGGGCCACGCAGCGCGCCGCCGCCCAGGTCGCCGAGCTGGTGCGCGGCCTCCTGGCCGATCGCGTCGAGGCGGCGCTGGCCGCGCGCGGCGGGCTGCGCGACGTCGCCGCCGAGGTGGTCGCGCGCACCACCGATCCGTGGACGCTGGCCGAGGCCGTGGTCGGGACGCTGTAGGCACGCGCCCACAGCCGGCCGCGTCACACCGCGCCGATCGCGAGGTCGCGGGGCGGCGCGCGGATGGTACGATGGGGACCTTCGCCTGGAGGTTTGCTTATCATGCGTTCGCTCATCGCCCTCGCGCTCGCGGTGCCGCTGTTCGGCTGCGGGCTGGTCGATCCCAACATCACCAACTTCGACCTCGCGCTGCCCAGCAAGACGTTCACGATCGACTCCGCCAACTGGGGGTTGGTGAACGCCGACCAGCTGACCAGCCAGACCTGCACGGTCAGCCCCGACCCGTGCGCCGCCGCCGCCGAGCAGGCCTGCGCGATGGGCAGCTGCATCGCGCAGTGCAACGCCACCAGCCTGACCTGCGACCTGACCCTGTTCGTGTCGCTGTTCACGCCGGTCGATCTGCTGGTCGAGAAGCCCGAGCTCGCGACGATCCAGGACGAGCCGGTGATCGACGTGACGATCGACGCGATCACCTACAAGGTCGTCGAGAACTCGCTCAACGTCGCGACGCCGGAGATGAAGGTCTACGCCGCGCCGATGACGGTGATCCGCGCCGGCGATCCGCTGGCCCGCGAGATCGGCACGGTGCCGGCGATCCCGGCCGGCACGACGATGGGCGACACCGACGTCGTGCTGTCGCCGTCGGGCAAGGCCACGCTGGCCGAGTTCATGGGCGACTTCAAGACGCCGTTCAACATCATCGTCGGCTCGAACCTGCTGGTGCAGCAGGGCGACCCGGTGCCGGCCGGCAAGCTGGTGGTCAGCGTCGGCGTCAAGGCCCACGCCGGCGTGTGAGAGAGAGGGTCTTTCGAAAAGACCCAGGTGGCGGAAGGTGGTTCACCGCACTCCATGCACCACAGTGATGGAGGGACATCCCCCACCCGAAACGCGAGATCGTGTTCGGGGACCCGAGTTCTACGCAACCACTGAGCGCGGTCGGGGCCGGGCAACTGTGCTACACGCTGCGCCGTGACTTCACCCCGCGTCCACGACGTCGTCATCGTCGGCGCCGGCCCGGCGGGCGCGGCGGTGGCGTCCCGCCTGCACCAGCACGGCGTGCGCGACGTGGTCGTGCTCGATCGCTATGACTTCCCGCGCGACAAGCCGTGCGGCGGCGGCCTCACCGGCCACATCGACGAGGCGCTGGCGGCGGTCGACCTGCAGCTGACCGTGCCGTCGGTGGCGTCGCCGGCGGCCACCGTCCGCTTCGGCCGCTTCGAGCGCACCGTGACGATGGGCCGGCCGGTGCGGGTCATCCGCCGGGTCGAGTTCGACGCCAGCCTGGTCGCGCAGGTGCAGGCCAAGGGCGTCGAGGTCCGGACCGGCGTCGCGGTCGACGGGCTGGCGGTCGCGGGCGATCACGTGCAGCTCGCGCTCGGCGGCGGCGGCCAGCTCGCGGCGCGGATCGTCGTCGGCGCCGACGGCGCGGCGTCGGTCGTGCGCAAGCACCTCACCGGCAACGCCAAGGCGCTGCCGCACCGGCTGTTCATGGCCGAGCTGCCGGTGGCGGCGGCGGCTCCGCGCGACGACGCGATGGTCTACGACTTCACCGCGATGGCCGACGGCCTGCGCGGCTACGTGTGGCTGTTCCCGGTCGCCGGCGGCCGCGTCAACGTCGGGCTGATGCACTACCCGTCGTCGCGGCGCGGCGGGCCCGAGCTGCTGGCGCTGTTGCGCAAGCACCTCGCGCCGTACGGCGTGGCGCTGCCGGCCAAGGGCTCGCGCGGCTGGCCGGTGTGGGGCTATCACCCGAGCGCGCCGGTCAGCGCGCCGCGGCTGATCACCGTCGGCGACGCCGCCGGCATCGACGGCCTCACCGGCGAGGGCATCGCGGTGGCGATGGAGCAGGCCCAGGTCGCCGGCGACGCGGTCGCGCGGGCGCTGACGTCGGGCGACGTCGGCTTCGCCGGCTACCGGCGGGCGCTGCGCAAGGCGGTGGTCGGCCGCGAGCTGGCGCTCGATCGCCACCTGGCGCGGCTGCTGTACCAGCACGGCCCCGGCTGGCAGCGCTGGCTGTCGCTGGTGCTGTTCGATCCCGACGTGCTCGAGATGTATGCCGCGCGGGTCGCCGGCACCGAGGTGCTGGCCGATCAGAAGGCCCGGCTGTGGGGCGCGCTGGTGCGGCACGGCTTCGCCGCGCGGCGCCGCCGCCGCGAACTCACCGCCGCGGTCGCGGGGTGACTCAGCGCCTGTCAGTGTTTCGGTCGAGCACCGGTCGGCGCGTCGGGAGTCTCGCGTCGCGGGGGGAGGGCTCGATCCCGGCGTTGCCGGGATCGAGGGGGACTCGGCGACGAGCCCCCTGCAACTCAGTCGGTCGCCGGGACGTCCTCGTCGTCGTCCTCGGGGCCGTCGTCGGCCTCGTCGGGATCGCTGTCGTCGGCGCCCTCGAGCGGCGCGGTCGAGGCGTTGATGTTCTCGCGCAGCTCCTTGCCGACCTTGAAGAACGGCAGGCGCTTGGCCTTCACGTGCACGGTCTCGCCGGTGCGCGGGTTGCGGCCCTCGTAGGGCTTGTAGCTGCGCACCTCGAAGCTCCCGAAGCCGCGGATCTCGATGCGCTCGCCGCGCTCGAGGGCCCCGGCCATCGCGTCGAACATGACGTTGACGACCTGCTCGGCCTTGCCCTTGGCCAGCTTCTGGGTCTCGGACAGGCGCAGCGTGAGCTCGCTCTTGGTGATCGGCATGGTCTTCCCCCTGAAAGGACTGGCCCCATACCGCTGGCCCGGTGCCCCTTCGCTATCTGCTTATGGAACCGCGAAAGCGTCCGCGGCGCAACCGTTGCACCGGCCTTGGGGATCCGTCACTCCGCGGGCGCGGCGGGCTCGGCCTTGGCCTTGTCGGCCTTCTCCGCCCGGGCGGCCCGGGCCTCGGCCTTGGCGGCCTCGGCGCGCTCGCGGGCGTCGCGCAGGTCGCGCGCCGATCGCCAGCCGGCGAACTGCTTGGCGAAGCGCACCGGGTCCGGGGCCATCGCCGGGATCCGGCACGACACCCGCGCGACCCACACCGACATCTTGCGCCACGGCAGCACCGCCGCGCCCGGCAGCTTCTTCCACCGCGGCTTGCCGGTCAGCACGTGCAGCGCCGCGGCCTCGCCGGCCGACAGGTACGAGTACGCCGCGTCTTTCGACGGCGAGCGCACCTCGAGCCGCCAGTCCTCGCGGGTCTCGCGCAGGGTCACGTCGACGTAGCGATCCCAGTCGGGCGTGCGCGCCGCCTCCCAGGCCGCGCCGCCCGCGGCGGTCAGGCCGATCACGTCGGGGCGGCCCAGCAGGTGATCGGCGCGGCCGCGCCAGCGGAGCAGGCCGCGGCCGACGTACTCGTCGAGCAGCCGGGCCAGCGCGACGTCGTCGAGGCCGTGGCTCGGGCTGCCGAACTTCTCGGCGAAGCCGCGGTTGGTCAGGGCCGGCGTCGGGATGTCCTGATCGACCAGCGCGTCGGCGATGGCGAGGATCGCGCCGCGCAGCGGCGACGTCGACACCGGCAGCGCGAGCTGCCGCTTGATCGGGGGCGGGGCGGGGCGCCGGCGCTTCTTGGCCATCACAGCGTCCGGGTCGGCTGGTGCTCGCCGAACACGCCGCGCAGCGCGTCGGCGATCTCGCCGACCGTGGCCAGCGCCTTGACCGCGCCGACGATCGGCTCGACCAGGTTGGCCGTGCCGCGGGCGGCGTCGGTCAGCGCGGTCAGCGCCCGGGCGTGCTCGGCGGCGCTGCGCCGGCCGCGCAGCGCGGCCAGCCGCGCCACCTGATCGCGCTCGAGCGCCGGGTCGACCTTGGCCACCTCGACCGGCGGCTCGACGTCGAGCGTGAAGTCGTTGACGCCGACGACGATCCGCTCCTTGCGCTCGACCGCGCGCTGGTGCTCGTAGGCGCGCCGCTCGATCTCGCGCTGCTGGTAGCCGCGCTCGATCGCCGCGATCACGCCGCCCTGCTCGGCGATCGCCGCCAGGTACGCCTGGGCGCCGGCCTCGATCTGGTCGGTCAGGTGCTCGACGGCGTAGCTGCCGCCGAGCGCGTCGATGAAGTCGGCGACGCCGCTCTCGTGGGCGATGACCTGCTGGGTGCGCAGCGCGATCCGCGCCGCCTCCTCGGTGGGCAGCCCGAGCGCCTCGTCGAAGCTGTTGGTGTGCAGCGACTGGGTGCCGCCCAGCACCGCGGCCAGCGCCTGGATCGTCACCCGGGCGATGTTGACCAGCGGCTGCTGCGCCTGCAGCGTCACGCCGGCGGTCTGGGTGTGGAAGCGGAGCTGCCAGCTCTTGGGGTTCTGCGCGCCGAACTGGTCGCGCATGATCCGCGCCCACATCCGCCGCGCCGCGCGGAACTTGGCGATCTCCTCGAGGAAGTTGTTGTGGCCGTTGAAGAAGAACGACAGCCGCGGCGCGAACTCGTCGACGGCGAGCCCGGCGGCGATCGCCGCCTCGACGTAGGCCATGCCGTCGGCGAGCGTGAACGCGACCTCCTGCACCGCGTCGGCGCCGGCCTCGCGGATGTGGTAGCCGCTGATCGACACGGTGTTCCACTGCGGCACCTCGCGGGCGCAGTAGGTGAACGTGTCGGTGATCAGCCGCATCGACGGGCGCGGCGGGTAGATGTACGTGCCGCGTGCGATGTACTCCTTCAGCACGTCGTTCTGGATCGTGCCGCGCAGCTCGCGGCGAAGGACGCCCTGCTCGTCGCCGACCGCGACGTACAGCGCCAGGAGCGTCGCCGCGGTGGCGTTGATCGTCATCGACGTCGACACCTCGCCCAGCGGGATGCCGTCGAACAGGACCCGCATGTCCTCGAGCGAGTCGATCGCCACGCCGACCCGGCCGACCTCGCCGGCGGCGGTCGGGTGATCGCTGTCCTTGCCCATCTGCGTCGGCAGATCGAACGCCACCGACAGGCCCTTGCCGCCCTGGGCCAGCAGGTACTTGTAGCGGCGGTTGGACTCGGCCGAGGTGCCGAAGCCGGCGTACTGGCGCATCGTCCAGAACTGGCCGCGGTACATCGTGTCCTGGACCCCGCGGGTGTACGGGTACTGCCCGGGCTGGCCGAGGTCGCGGGGCACGTCGAGGTCGGCGATGTCGGCCGGCCCGTAGGCCCCCTTGATCTCCAGGTCGGCGTCGGTGGCGAAGCGCGCCTTGCGGAGCGCGCGCGGCTTCTTGGCGGACTTTCCGTCGGCGGGTTCGGACACGGCGCCCGACCCTACCGCGCCGGCGCCCCCGACGGAACCGCGCGCGGGGCATGCCGGCGCGGGATCCCGCGGCGCGCCCCGAGGACGCGTCAGGCGGTCGCGGCGCCGGCGAGCATCAGGTCGCGGATGGCGCCGAACGCGCCGACCCACGCGCCCTCGACGCGCGGCGTCCAGTCGTCGCCGGCGGCCTCGGCCAGGGTCTTGAGCAGCGCCTCGCCGACCCAGCCGTACATCGGCGCGGTGACGCCGTAGCCCACGTGCTTCGCGCCCATGGCGTGCAGCGTCGCGCCGAGCCAGGCGGCGTCGTCGAGGTGATCGAGCACCGCGGCCAGCGCCTCCGCCAGCATCTTGGCCTGGGCCTCGCGCGGGCTGCGGTGGAACAGCGGGCGCGCCTCGGGATGCAGCGCGAACAGGTGATCGTAGAAGCGCAGCGTGAGATCGGGGTTGCGGCCGACTACCAGCTCGAAGCTGGTGCGGAGCGCATCGGCGTCCAGGGACATGCGGGACCTCGTCGCGTGTGGGGTGTCTCTCGCGAGTCGACCGCCCGTGCGCCGCGGCGAGGGGGATCGTCGTCGGTCGCGCGCAATACATGACAGAAGGCTGACACGTGGCTCGGGCAGGGTCGCCGCATGGAGCAACTCGTCGCCGTCCGCACCCCCTTCGTCCTGGCCCAGTCGCTGGCGTTCATGCGCCGCTTCACGCCGTGCCAGGGCGACCACCTGCTCGACGACGACCGCGTCACCACCGCGGTGGCGCTGGGCGCGCGGGCCGTCGCGGTGCGGATCGCGGAGGGCCCCGGCGCCACCGTCGCGCTGACCCACCCCGACGTCGACGCCGACGACGCCGCGCGGATCGCCCACCGGGCCCGCCAGCTGCTCAGCCTCGACGACGAGCTCGACGGCTTCTACCGGGCCGCCGCCGGCGACGCCGCGCCGTTCGCGGCGATCGTCGACGCGCTCCACGGCCTGCACCAGGTGCGGTTCAGCTCGCTGCCCGACATCGCGGTGTACGCGGTCTTGATGCAGCGGCGGCCGATCACCCAGGCCGGCCGCATGCGGCAGCAGGTGCTGGCCGCGCTCGGCCTGCCGGTCGAGGTCGACGGCCACACGCTGCGGGCCTGGCCCAGCTTCGGCGCGCTGGTCGGGCTCGACGTCGCCGCGTGGCAGGCCGCCGGCGTCGACGCCCACAAGGCCGCGCAGCTGCCGCCCGTCGTGCGCGGCGTCGCCGCGCTGGGTGAGCCGTTCCTGGCCACCGCGCCGTACGCCGAGGCGCGCGCCGCGCTGTGCGCCATCCCCGGCATCGGCCCGTTCTCCGCCGCCGCCATCCTGCTGCGCGGCCTCGGCCGCATGGACGACGTGCCCCTCGCCATGAAGGGCTTCGCCGAGCCCGCCCGCGACGTCTACGGCGCCGCCTGGGATCCACGCGCCACCGTCCGCCGCTACGGCCCCGCGCTCGGCTACTGGAGCTTCTACCTCAAGACCGGCGCCGCCCGCGGCCTGCACCGCGGCGTCGCCTGACGCGCGCGGCGCTCCCACGTGGGACGGCGCGCGGATCTCCCACGTGGGACGGCGCGCGGATCTCCCACGTGGGACGGCGCGCGGATCTCCC